>Ga0181389_1000215_pt1 | contig 23858 bp, 14 predicted proteins | sample 12SPOviralmetaG_FD_130121 | JGI IMG/M metagenome (GOLD analysis project Ga0181389, IMG submission 130121) | Marine viral communities from the oligotrophic San Pedro Time Series (SPOT) site, San Pedro Channel, CA, USA - 12 SPOT_SRF_2010-06-29 | ecosystem: Environmental > Aquatic > Marine > Strait...
CTATCTTTCTGGGGTATAGGTAGAGAAGGTACACAAGCACAAAGTAATACTTATTTAGCAAGTAGACACCAAGCTACAGAGCTTCTTTTTGCACAGGAAATAAGTAAGATAGGTGCTACATTTAGATTTAAACAAGATCCAGATCAAACAATATATACAGTCACTGCCTCTTCTACAGAAGACGTTTGGAACTACGAAGCACCCATGGGGTCTTGGGGCTGGTGGGATTACGATGCGTACATAGCGACTGGCACAGCGATTGATGGCGTTAAAGGTGGAGGAGGAATAGGTGGTGGAATGCTACCTCCATACGGAAGTGTTGAGAAAGGAAATCACTTAGCTGGTGGAGTTGCTTTTTTATCTGACATCATGATGCGAAACCATACTCCACCTCAGGAAAGAGCTAAGTTATCAGGTGGGGCTCCATATAACCGTAGAGTTAGATACACTTTAGTGTTAGATAAAATTATTGGTGCTGAAGGACCAAACTCCTTTCACCCTATAAAAAACCACGTAGATGCGGAGGGTAAAGCAAATCTTAAAAGAGGTAGACAGCAGTACTTTACTTCTTTCAATAATGGCATAACGGCTGATGACGGTGGGACGCCTGATGGTAAAAACTTTTACAACCTAAATAGCTATTGGAATGCTAGTGATGGCGCGGGTGACAGCTTAGGTGATCAACCAGAATACTTAGATGCTGGTTACAATGCTAAGTATGCTGATGAAATTACGGCTGGAACAAAAACAACTCAAACGTGGTATAACGACAATGAACACGCACATATTGGTTTACATGAAAGAGCTTTAAACGAAACTACTATAGAAATAGTTGCTCAATATGTTGGTAACGATAAAAGTAACGAAATAAGTAGTAACCCAGCAATATGGGAGACAGAGCCCAAGGAAGATGTAGGTTTAGACTTGTATTACGCTGCTAGTCCATCTTTCCCTGTCCAAACAAAAAGACATAGGTTTGATGCTAACAGTGTTGGTGCTGATGGCTTTACGGGGGCAGACGAAATTGACAGTTATGGCGCAAATTGGGATGATTATACCGCTAGAGGTGAAGAGATAGCTAAAGTGGGATCTTTAGTTGTTGCTGGTGGTTTTCAAGACATGAAGGTGTGTGACGTAAAAGGTGATTTAGTCTTTATGGACAGAAAAGTTCAATTAGACGATGGTACTTTTGCAGATTTACCTATTGGTAAAACGGTTAGAATAGAGTGGCGTGGTGAGGGTACTTACTATGGTGTGGCTCATGACAACGAGTGGGTCGAACTACAAGTCACAGAGGTTCTTGGCCAAGCTATATATAGACTCGGGGAATCAGGACCTACGAATGGTAAGACGCATAGAGTAAGACACGGTTTAGGTTATTTTAACTGCTATTCTTTTGGTACTGGGGTTGAGTCTAACAGAATTAGAGATGATTTCAACGCTGTTACTATAGACAAAGGTGTAAAAGCATCCATGCCATTAGCCGAGCAATACGAAGAGGAAAGAAAAGGTAGTAGCTTAATATTCTCAGGTATATACAATTCAACTAGTGGTATTAATAGAACAAACCAATTTATACAAGCGGAACCAATAACAAAAGATCTTAATCCAATAAATGGTAGTATTCAAAAGTTATTCGCTAGAGATACAGATTTAGTAACATTCTGCGAAAATAAAGTATTTAAAATACTGGCTAAAAAAGATGCTTTATTTAACGCTGATGGAAATACTAACGTTACGTCGAACGCAGCTGTACTAGGACAATCACTACCTTTTAGTGGTGAGTATGGTATGTCTAGAAATCCAGAATCATTTGCGTCAGAATCTTATAGAGTTTACTTTACAGATAAAGATAGAGGAGCGGTGTTGAGGTTATCCAAAGACGGTTTAACACCTATATCTGATGCTGGAATGAAAGACTGGTTTAGAGACAATCTTAGATATGCGACATCTTTAATAGGTAGTCACGATGACAGGGATAATCAATATAACTTAACAATAGAAACTACTGATCAAGATGGTAACGATAAAGCTTATACTGTTAGTTATGCAGAAAAAGTAAGAGGTTGGGTTAGTTTCAAAAGCTTTATACAGCAAGGTGGTGTTAGTCACAAAAACATTTACTACACTTTCCCTTCAAACAAATATAATTCACTTACAAAACTAGATCCTTTTGGAGTGTCTTATTTAGGTGATAACACTGCTGAAGCGCACCAACATAGTTTAGATGTTGATATAAAAAGATTAGCAAACACAAATATTAATGGAGGTACTGTAATACAGGTTAATGACGGGTTAGGTGTTATACTAGAAGGTATGAACGTTTTTGGTAATGGGATACCTACTGACACTAGAGTTTCCTCTGTAGCTTGTACTGCTGGTTTATGTAATGTTGGTTTAACTTCTCCTGGAACAAATTTCAACGCGCAGGGCGTTTGGGTGACAGTTAATACTGAGATAAGATTTACCACTGCTAGAAACCAGTTTTACGGTAGAGACTCATACTCTATGGTTAAGGTTATGTTTAATGGTGCTCAAGGAAGTGTTAAAAGATTTAAAACATTAAACTACGAAGGTACTCAAGCTAACGTTACTGAGGAAACAACTGGCGCTGGTAATCTTTATAAAATAAACGATATTGTTATTGGGCAAGATTATTACGATAACTATCCTAAGCTAGGCTGGAGAGTACATAATATACTTACGGACCTTCAAGATGGTGTTATGAGTGAGTTTATAGATAAAGAAAATAAATGGTTTAACTGGATAAAGGGTAATCAAAACCCTGGACAAGGCGACTTCTTAGATACTTCTGAGTTTTCAGTACAAGGTTTAGGATATTCAGGTAGTAATGTTAGCGTTATTACTGGTTGCACCGACCCTCTAGATACAACTAACTATAACCCAGCAGCTACAGTGGATGATGGGAGTTGTTTCACTGGTACTTCAGGTTGTATGGATCCTACAATGTATAACTTTAATATATCAGCTACTACAGACGACGGATCGTGCACTCCTTATGTTTATGGATGTATGGACAGCGCAGCATCTAACTATGATGTTTTAGCTAATACTGATGATGGTGGCTGTATACCTGTTATCACAGGTTGTATGGACCCACTAGCATTTAACTACATACCTTTAACGGGTAATCCATTGGTAGATGTTAATACAGCAGATGATCCAGATTCCTGTATTGATGTTGTAGATGGTTGTATAGATCCATTAGCGGATAATTATGACGCTACAGCAAATACTGATGATGGTAGTTGTACATATACAGTTGATGTTTTTGGTTGTACGGATAACACAGCAAATAACCATGACGCTTTAGCCAATGTAGATGATGGTAGCTGTTCTTATGGTTGTTTAAACTGCGATTTACCTGGTGCAGACATGTCTGTTCCTGGGTGTTGTGACTCAACACAATCTAACTATGATCCTAACGCAACATGTGATGATGGTTCATGTAGTCCATTTAGTTATGGATGTACAGATGCAACTGCTTCTAACTATAACTCAACTGTAAATACTGATGATGGTTCTTGTATTTGGTTTGGTTGTATGGATGCAACAGCAACTAATTATAACGCTATGGCAACCGTAGATGATGGTAGTTGTATTCCTTGTAATAACGGTTGTACTGATACTCTAGCAACAAACTATGATGCGTTAGCTACTTGTGACGATGGAAGCTGTGTTTATCCTGCAAATGTTAAAGGTTGTACTGATGATACAGCGGCTAATTATAATCCTTTAGCAACACTTGATGATGGGAGTTGTGTTAAACCTCCGGTTACAGGTTGTACTATTCAGTATAGTCCAAGCGGAGTAACAGCTTCAAATTTCAATCCACTAGCAAATATTGATGATGGATCATGTGTTTACCTTGGAGAAGATCCGTGTACAAACCTTATAAGTCATCTTGAAGCTTGTGTTGATTTTAACTGTTTACAGAATGCTCAAACATTCTCTAGTAGTGGCTCGCTAGGTGTATCGGGTTGTAGTTCACTATTTTTAAATGTTGACTTGCTTGTGTCTCATTGGGCTGACATAATAAATCAAGGTGGGTATATAGATGTTGCTACTGGTAATGACATTGCACCTATTACAAAAGGAGATTTACATCAAGCGTTTATAGACTGCTGTAAGCCGGAGGATAATTTAAAAAAAGCTATTTAAAAATATATGAAAAACTTAATACTTAGAGCGAATATAATAGACGAAAATGTTAACATCGAGCAAAAGGTTATTCCAATGCCTTTGGATGGTAATATTGTAGAGTTATTGCTATCTCCTAAACAAGGGTACATACTAGAGCCTGAATATGTAACACATGGCTTTTTACCAACTCAAGTTTCTTCAATAGATTTTGTTAAGTCAGGACCAAACGTAATCGCTAGAGTAACAATGTCTGAATTTCTTAATAGCAATGTTACACAGAACGTCTCCCTACCTCTAATATCACAATCAAAACTTAACGTTGATTCTTTTAGCTTAGTGGATAAGACTAAAGGAAGTGACGACAAAGTTTCTGCAGTTGGTACCTCAGTTTACCCTAAGTTTAAAGTTGAAGACGGCGAGAGTTATCGTGTTAATTGTAAGCCTGGTGAAACAAAGTTAGTTATGTCTAAGTTAATTACAGCTGTTAGCGGTTTTTACTTTAGCTCAGGCCCTAGTTACAAGATTTCTAATAATAAAGAAAGATACTCAGTTAGAGAAAACGTTTTTAAAAACAACTCTAATAAAATTATAAAGAAAATATTCACTGTATACTATACTTCTCCTTTAGATTTAGAAGAAACTAGGTCAGAGGATAACATAGAGTTCACCTCTACAGTGTTAAAAATTGATTACGATAGAAAAATTAAACCTGCAACTAAAAAAGAAGAATATGAAATATATTCTTTTGACGAAGGTAGAACAATTGGTGCTGAAGGTGGTACTAAAATAATGAGAGTTAGAGGTGTTCCAGGCACTGAGTTTAAAATAATAGTGCAAGACAACAGCTTAAAGACATATAACTTTAATACAGGTACTTTTGAAAATGGTGGGGGTATGTTCTTGGGTACAATACCCACTCCTAGATCAGGTTATGGTTATGGTGAGAAAAAAGTTTTTGTTAAAATACCAAAAACAGAAAGCGAGGTTTCGTACCAAACATCATTTACAACAGACAAACCTCTTGACCATGAGTTAATCCAACTGGCAGCGAAATCAGCTCAGGTAAAAGCTAGTGGCGATGTGGCAGCTATAGCAACTTTAGCTGCTCCTAGATCTATAGATGTTGAAAAAGCTGTTAAAGCACCGGCACTTGTTGAGGTAAAGACATATAGTATACTAAACTGGGAATTTGGTAATGGTGGAGCTTTTACAATAGAGGAATTAGATTGGGGTCCACATCCATCTGAAATAAAATCAAGTGACCTTATTAAATCTAAAATATTTACTGGAAAAGGTGGAGCTGGAGATTCATCAGAAAACATAACCTTTAACCTAGTTGTTAGACCAACAAATACAGAATCTTTTGTATTCGCTGAAAGAGAACCACTGTCTGACAAACCTGGTACCTATGTAAACTGGGATAGTGGAAGTGAAAAAGCTGCGGCTCTCACAAGTGGTGGTGATAAAATACCTAATGATTGGTATATGAGTGCTAGTGATATAGAGAGTGGAGCTAGCTTTGTAGCTAAAGCAAAAGTAAAAGGAATTGGTGCGTCTAAAGACGCTAGTGGAAACACTATATTCCCAGCAGTACAACTTGAAGGAAGTTTATCTGAAATTATCCACGGAAAAACAGATGTAACAGCTAAATTAGATTTACTTAACTTCTTAACAATACAAGCTTTATAATATGCCATCATTGACAATAAACTTCAATCACGACCTAAATGTATCTGTGCAAAAAGGTGATACTATATATACATCGGTAATAGCTAACGGCCAAGCTGGTGTTAATCAACCAAACTTGTCTGGGGCTAGCACTAAGCCTTTTCCAATTGGAGTTGTTACAGCCGTTGGACCAGGCGACGCTATAACAATAGAAACTAGTGGTTATTTACCAACTCCAACTATAACCTCAAGTCACTACTTCTTTTTTAGTAAAGATCCCGTTGTTAATACTTCTGGTATTATAGGTTACTTTGCAGAAACAGAGTACAGGAACTACAGCAGTAGTAAAGCAGAGATGTTTGCTACAGCCGTGGATTACGTAGAAAGTAGTAAATAACTAGCAAAAAGTGTAACTATAATTATAATTAAATAGAATAAAATGAATGAAAAAGAATTACTAGAAGAAATAGTTAAGTTAGAAGCTAAGGTAGACGCTGACAGGTTGTTATGCAGAACTCTTGAAGAGAGTGATTGGGAAACATTGGTTTCTTGGTGGGAAGCTTGGCCAGATTGGCCTGTGCCACCTAGAGACTTTTTACCTGATAATGGTAAGGGTGGTTTAATGATTCAAAAAAATGGTCAACCTATAGTTGCTGGGTTTCTATATCAAACAAACTCAAAGGGTATTTTGCTAGAGTGGATTGTTTCAAACCCAGATTACAGAGAGGAAGACAGAAATGAAGCTGTAGAAAAACTTATAGTAGAGGCTGAAAAGTCGTCTAAAGAAATGGGTTATATATACATGTTTACTATAGGTAGGCAGAAGAATTTAATAGCAAAACACAAAAAACTAGGTTGGTTCGTTGATGAAAAACCATCTCACGAGATCACGAAAGTTATAACATCAAATATAAAAAAATAAACTATGGCAGCAGTAACAGCAGCGGTAGTCGGCGGTGCGATGGTAGTCGCAGGTACGGTTAAAGCAATTCAAGGTGGTAAAGACAAAAAGAAGGCTAAAAATAAACAGAAAGCAGCGGAGCAAGGTTTAAAAGACGCTCAGAATGCTCTAAAAGCCGTAGACACGTCAAATCCATTTGAGGACGCTAAAAACGCATACGAAGGTCTAGATAACAAAATGGCTGGTCTTGATAACAAAATGTCAGGTCTTGATAATGTTTATGACGATGCTGAGAACAAGTTTGCTGACATGGAAAACAAGTTTAAAGGTCAGAAAAATGCAATGGAGGGCATGGAAAATGCATTTGAAGATCTTACTGTTAATACTCAACAAGCAGAGTTTGAGGCACAGCAAAATGCACAAAACCAAGCAAACATTATGTCTAGTATGGCTGGTGCAGCTGGTGGATCTGGTATTGCTGCTTTAGCACAATCTATGGCTAACGCTGGTGCAATGCAAGCTCAAAAAGCTTCAGCATCTATTGGAGCTCAAGAATCTGCTAATCAAGCAAAAGCTGCTGGAGCAGAACAAGATATACAAAGTAAAATCGCTAGTGAACAAAGTAGGTTAGATACTCAAGAGCGTCAAACTGATATGGATATTCAGAAAACTCAAATGAGCGCTGAGGATGCTATGCAATCAGCAAGACTTGGTGAGGAATCTAGATTACAAATGGCAGAGGCAACTGAAGCTTCTAAACTCCAAATGGCGGAAGCTCAAGAGGCCTCTAACTTACAGATGGCGGAAGCTCAAGGTGAAATGGAGGTTCAGCAACTAAAAGGTGATGGTCAATTACAAGCAGCTGGGCTTGAAATGCAAAAGCAAAACTCCTTAATGCAATCATCAATGAGTCAAGCTCAAATGGCAGCCGCTGAAAAACAAGCTGGTGATGAAAAAATGTGGGGAGGAATAGGAGACGCTATTAGTGGTGTTGGAAAAATATTTAGCGATAGAAGATTAAAAGAAAACATAGTAAAAATAAAATACTCAGACTCAGGAATACCAATATACCATTTCAATTATATAGGTGAAGAGCAAACGTGGAGCGGAGCTATGGCTCAAGATTTGCTTGAACTAGGAAAAGAAAAAGCCGTTGGAAACAAAAACGGTTATTACACAGTAGACTACAATTTAATAGATATAAATATGAAAAAAGTAACACCATCACCATTAAAACAATTAGGAAAAACACCTCAAGAACAAATGAAAAAGCAAAAGTCTATGACCGAAGCTGGTTTAGATATAATAGGTGGAGCTACTAAAAGAAAAAACTGGGAAGAACTACAGCTTGATATAAAAGAAATTGAACCTCCTTCAATGAAACGAAGAAAATTATTAGACAAGGTTTTAAGGGAGAAAGATAGAAAAGGTTGGGACGCTGGTAGTCAAACTAACTTGCCAAAAGGTTATGCTGATTGTGGGTTTGAGTTGATAAAGATTTACAAGAAGGACATGAAAAAAGCTCTTAAAAACGAAGATGAAAAAGCTAAAGGCGTTGTTAAGACGCAGTTGGCAAAGCTAAAGTCAGCAGTTGATGTTGTTAGAGAGGCTATCGCGGAATTTTATGAAGATCAATTTGATACTGAGACTTTATTATCTAAAGGTGTGTCGCAACAACAAATAAGTTTTGCAACGCAAATGTATTGTCAGAACCCAGACTTAAAAGTTGTTTACGCTGTGGAAGCGGATGTTTTAGCTGGTATGTCTGATTACTATGGTAACATAGTTGAAGAAGAAAGTATGTATTGTATCGTGTATGATTTTTACGATAATCCTGTCATGATAAATGTTTTTGATGGTAATAAAGATATGTTTATAAGAAACAATCTTAAAGCTATGGAATATATAAACTTTTTAAACGAAACTTTTCAACAAGCACAAGAGGCAAACGCTGGCAAGGAGGCTGTTAAGATTGATCTAGGTAGAATAGATTACTTTATAAACACTCTATTTGGTTTTAATGATGGAACAGCGTCTAAGGAGCAAGATGAGCTTATATTAATGTTTTGTCATGATAGCGAGGTTTTAAGGGATGGCAGTACGTTTAGAAGACACTTATATGAGCACCCGAATATTGACAACTTAAACTATGGTGGTTTTGATTGGGACAAGTTAGAGTTTGGTTTACCACTTGGCCCTGGTGATAAAGGTCATTGGGCTGATAACATAGATAGGTTTGACAAACTATTGTTAGTCGATGCTATAGTTAATGTTGATCATGAGTTTTTTAATATGAAGTTATTAAGAACTTTAGTAAAAGAGTATTATACTTATAAGATAGAAAATGCTTGGTGGAAAGGTATGGGTTATCCAGAGGGTAAGATAGAAGTAATGAGGCTTAAGATAAAAGCGTTAACAAAAGATAGATTTAAAAAAGAAAAAGCTGAAGCTGCTAAAAATGGTATGTTGAAGTTTGTATTTGATGGTGAAGTTTACCCAACAGGTATGACTAAAGCTAAAGTTAAAAAACAAGAAGATGATAGAGCAAAAGCTGCAGAAAAAGCTAATCCACAACCTAACGTAAAAGAAACTAAATAATATGTTAAAATCGTCTCCATTAAAACATAGAGAAGGCCGCCATACAATGTTGTCTGACCAGGCTCATGAAGCCGAGCATAAAGACGATGTTGTTGCTGACGAACTAAATTTGTCTCCACTTCCAATGCCACTTGGTGGAGATCCGGTTAGGGTTGAAAAAGAACTTACAGAAGAGGAGAAAGAGGCTGATGCTTTTAATAGAGCAAGGAAAGTAAAAGGTTTAACTCAATTTGAAATAGATAAAGCTACTGCTGTTGAGAACGAAAAAGAGGTTACTTCTTTTGCTAATCAAAAAATAATTGACGATTTAAAAGCAATACAAACAGGGGGTTTAACTAAAGAGGAGATAGCGGAACAAGCTGAAAAAGCTGACAAAATAATTAACGGAGAAGGTACGCAACAAAAAATTGCTAACTGGGCATCTAAAACAGCGAAAGGTTTTGATGGGTTAAAAGATGTTAGCACTGGTCACTGGTTAACTAGTAAGGCTTTACATTTTTTATCTGGAACCTTAGATCAAAAAGGAACTTCTTTTACTGATGCTAAAAATATACTGGAAGACAAAGTGGATCCTAATTCACCAAATTACGATGCGGCTTATGCGGAAAAAACGAAGAACTTCACAAATAAACAGAAGAAGGAAGAGTTAGAAAAGCAAGCTAAGATACAATTAACAAAAGATTTATCTGAAAACGAAATAGTAGCTAGAGAGCAAGAGTATCTTGATGGCTTAACTTCTAGCCAAGAAAAAGCGGCTAAAAAAAGTGCTGAGAAAAGAATAACAACATTAAGTAAAACAGCTAAAGAAAACAGTAGTCGACTCGAGAAGGTTAAATTGTTAAGCGAAACTTTTACTAGTGAGGTTAATGATTATGCTGTTTTATCAGAGGGTATAATAGCTGATCTTAATCTACCAGCTAAAGACTATCAGAAACTAGTTGATTCTGGAAAAATGACAGTGGAAGATGCTCAAGAAGAAATAAGAGTGTTAAACGAGAGTAGGGCTAGAAAAATAAAACTGTTGAAAAATGCGCAAGCAACGTTGTTACAAAAAGAAAAAAACATTGCTAACATCAAAGACTCTTACGCTGGTAAATTTAAAGAGCTTGAAGAGTTAACAGCTGTTGAAGATAAGTTAGATAATATAAATAATGCTGTTGGAAATTTATTTGCGGCAGGATGGGTGAGTGGAGAAGGTATGATGGGTAATTTTTTACATCTTAGTGGCTCGCTATTAACAGGGGCTGGTAATGGGATTGCTGATGCCGCTGACGATTATCATGGTGTACCAAAACATAAGCTCGTAACAAACAAAAGTTATAACGCGCTCCAAACTCTTGGAAACGGAATGATGGCTGTTGGTGGTCACGCTAAAAAAATGCAAGCTGAACACCAGCAACACTTGTCGGTTTTACCAACTGGCTGGAACAACGTTGTTGAAAAAGGTTTACTTGGGGTTGCTGAAAATATACCAATGATGGCTGTTGCTAGTGCAACGGGTGGTGGATCGTTACTTGCTTCTGCCTCTGTTTATGGTTTATCAGGCGCAGGTGATAAAAGTTACCAAATGAGTCAAGACTTGAACGAAGATGGTACTAAAAAACAATACACAACAAAGCAGCTTATAATGGCACCACTTGCTTATGGTGCCTTTGAATCTGTAACTATGATACCTGAGATGCTAATGTTAAGAGGGGCGTTTAAAGGTAAAAGTAAGTTTGGTGGAAGCAAGATAGATACAAAAGTTCTCCCAAGCCACAACTATGCAAACCTAGGAAGAGCTGTAACTGGTTTTGGTAAGGCTACTGTTTTAGGAGAGCTTCCTCAAGAAATATTTACTCAAGTTGGTCATAATTGGACTGAAAGAGCTATTTTAGGTAACAAAGATGTTCAGTACTCAGATGGTATTGATGCTGATTTTCTTATAAAAGTTTTAGGATCATCGGGTACATTTTACACTGCACCAAGAGCTTTACAGGGTGCTATGATGTTATCTCATGGTATGTCATTAGAATCTGATCAGGTTCAAATGCAAAAAAACTCTGACAAACTTGTTAAAGCTGGAGCAGCTCTAAATACTATTAACAAAAACTTAAGTAAACTAAAGCCTGGAGACGCAAACTTTGAAACTTTAACAGAGCAAAAAAACGTTGCCTTAGAGACGTTATCGGAAGCGCAGTTTCAGCAAGAAAAAACTATTCAAGGAATTAACGATAGGTTTGGGCAGATGGATACTAAATCTATAAATAAACTGAGAACGCTAGGTAAGAAAGGTTCGAAGTTAAGAGAACGAGCTCAACAAATAAAAAAAGACGATAGTTTAACTAGATCAGAAAAAAGAGCACAGTTAAAAGACCTGCAAACTAAGTTTGAAGCTATTGAAGGTGATAAGGCTAAGATTATAAACAATAAAAGTAAGTATAAATTAGAGCATGGTAATAAGATTAGAAGTCTAGAAAACCAAGCTGCAATTAACTTAAGAGATAAAAACAAAGGTAAAGAACCAACTCAAGAGCAGATTGAGGTGGAGGCTGAAAGAATAAACGACGAAACAAATATTAACGCTGACAAGAGAGTTAATGAAGCTAAGCAAGCTATTAGCGACAACATAAATAAATTTGCATCGGAAAGAACTATAGCTAAAATTAACTCTTTTGATGCTACCAAACCTATTGACAAGATAGAAGCTGAAACAGCGCAAGAAGCTAGAGAGGCATTGGCTAACAACCTTAGAGAAAAAGGATTATCAGAGACAGCTATAAAAGATCAAGTCGATCAAATAACAGATGCTAGTTGGTCTACTGGTCAAGAAGGAGCTTCAGCTTATATGTTCCAACCTAAGTTCAAAGATGCAAAGCCTGATCCAGAAACACACATGTTTGATAAGCACCAGGTAATGGTGGTTAACTCAGCAAAGTCTAAGACAGGTGCAAATCCTATGGCTAGAGGGCATGAGATATTACACGCTATAGTTTATAAGGGTTTTAAAGCTTCTGGTAAAGCGTTTGCACCAATGGCCAACGCTATGATGAATAAGATCAAGAACACTGATCCTGCTGGTATGAAGTTTTTAGAACAAAGAATGGCTGCTTATACTAGTAAGAATGGAACTGAGTTAGACGATGCTTATCATGAGGAAGTTGTTATGGCTATCTCTGACGGCATGAGAGCTGGTTACATACAGAGAACGCCAAATGTTGTTTTAGGTGTAAGAAACGCTGTTAAAAAAGCCGCTGCATCTATAGGTATAGATAATAAAGTTATGATAAACAACGAGCAGGACATGTTGGATATTATAGCTGATTACGGAAGAGGTTTAGATAAAGGTGGTGAGATGAGTGTTGATGTTCAGAAGCTAGCTAAGGGTGAGGTTGTTCTTGGAGATGACATAGCTATAGATAGAACTGCTCAAAGAAAAAGTAATGAAGCTACTAGAGCTAGAATGTCTATGGATAATTTATCTAAAGAGGCTAAGGAAATAGTTACAGAGTCGATAGCTTCTAGTGGTAGAGTTAAAGCTCAAAAGGTTAACGATGCGTTTAAAGCTTATGAAGATGGTAAAACGGATTCTTGGACAGCCTTAACTGAGATAGGTGAAGCTTACGACCCTATGTTTAACAAAGCTATAAAGCAATTTGAAAACGAAAACAATATTACTTTCGGTCAAGATCAAATTGAAGATTTTAAATTTGAAGCTTTGCATAGTCCACGTGGTATTAAAGGTTCTTTATTTGCTGATCCTTCAAAACCAGGTAAAAAAATATATGATAGATCACTTATTGAAACACCAGCAAGATATTTGAATGGTTTGTTGCCACAACGTATGATAGAGTTCGGTGTTAAGGCTATACCCAATTTAAACGAGTATTATGCTGCTGACGTAAGTGAGTTAAAAAACATGGAGGCTACAGAGACTGCGGATATGACCGTAGATCAAGAAACCGTAAAAACTAGAGACAAAAGAGATTTAAGTAGCTTAGCTGTAGTTACGCCGGCTATAATAACAGAAGTAAACGATACTGTTTCAAAGATAATCTCCAGATCAATGGTTGATCCACAAGCCACAGCAGAAAGTATACTTGATAATATAATGGATGTTGTAGGGAAAAAGTTTACAAAGTCAATTATAAAAGAAATGGGTACTATAAACACCGTTGGTGATAGAGTTATACCTAGTGATGAATACAAGGCTTTCCACGCTAATGGTTTCGAAACTATAGTTAAAGCTTTACCTATAAAAACAATTAAGAAAAAGTACTCTAAACTTTTTAATATTGAGAAAATAGGTAGAGAAAAAGATAAAAAAGTTAATCCTGTAACTGGTAAGGTTACATATCCAGGCAAGGGTATATTTCAGATAACTCCAATACCTAAAGCTCAGTTTGGTAGCTACTTCTTAAATGGTAAGCTAACAACGTTAAGAGCTAGACAGGCGGCTTTAGCTACAGAGATAGGACAATCGTTAGCCAAAGATGCTACATACTTAATAGCTAAAGATCCAAAAATTATCGACAAGATTTCTCAAATGAGAGATATACAAGGTATGTCTACTGTTGTTGGTATTCAAAACGAAATAAACGAAATAGCAAATCAGCTAGATAAAAAGAAAGATGAGGGTGGTAGTTTAGACGTGGTTAAACTAGCTAAGGATTTAGGTAAACTAGATGCTAATGCTAAACAAGATTACTTTAAAGGCTTATCTGTTTTAGGTAATGCTTACCTTAACAGTGGGCATAGTATGATTGGAGCTTTTAACAAAGCATTTCCATCACCTATGTTTGGTGAATATAGAGAGAGTATACTTAAAGATACTGTAAAGTATATGGAGCAATACGAAAGACAAAACTCTAAATACAAAGAAGTAGGAATAAAACCAAGTGAAACAATAACTGATTTTATCACAAACGAGGTTTTAATGAAAGACCAGTTAAAAGCTGTAAAGGCTCAATATGGTTTAGGAAAAGGAATGGTTGATGCTAAAAACCTTGAACAACTTGATAGCGTTAGAAGTGCCGCTGCAAAGATAGCTCAAGAATTAGGTATAGAAAAAGCTGATAGATTTTTAGGTTTTATGGCTAGCACGGGAAAAAACGGGGGTACATCAGCGTTAGCCAACCCAAAAACTGGTAAGCTAGAATATACCAATGCGGACTTTTATCTTAAAAAAATAAGTAAAGAAACAGCAAAAACGGGTTTAACAGCAAAGCAACAAAAAGCTTCTGATGCTAAAATAGAAAAATATTCTAAAGCTATAGCTGAGGGTAAAGAACCAACCAGTCACCCTTATGGTTATTTTGCTGGTATTGGCGATTTTGCTAATGTGGTTTTAAAAGGTTTAAGTGGTTATACTAATAAATATAAATCACCAATTGTTCCTAACGCGCCTCAAAATGTTGGAGTAGTAAATAAGAATTTTAGTTTTGAAGCAAACAAGAAATCTGCAGATGTAAATGCTGATTTTTTAGTTGAGTTAATGGATGTTATGGTAAAACTTAATAATACACTTGACGCTAACGGCAACCCTGTTATAAGCAAGAACGACATGGCTATGATTCAAATGTCTCTTGGTAACGGTGGTATGAATACGCCTTTAGCCGCTGCTGCAAACGTTGCTTTTATGACAAATGATGGTAACAAAAACTCTACAGATCACATTTACGAGCACTTAATACCTAGAAGAGTAATCAACGCCGCTTTAGCTGGATATGCCAACGGCACTATGACTAAGCCAGAACTAAAAACACTTTTAGATCAATTTCAAGTTGCCGTTATACCTAGGGAACAAGCTGACATTGTAGACAAGTTTTTCAAGTCATCTATGCCTGCTGATTGGATAGTTGGTATTGATGTTCTTAATAGATATTTTAACATGAGAACTTTTGGTGATATTAATATGCCATTAGTTGATTTGAAAACTGGTGAGGTAAATGCTAAGTCTAAGGTTTTTGCTGACGCTGCTAATGCTTTAAAACCAAAAGATCAAGTTAAACAATCAAAAGATTTAAGCAAGGCAATTAGTGAGTCTAGAATAGTAAAAGAACCTAAGGGTATTACTGTTTTAGATTTTGATGATACGCTGGCTACAACTAAGTCTGGTGTTAGAGCTAAAATACCTAACAAGGATGGTTTACCAAAACCAAAAAGAAAAGTTATATTTTTAGCTGGTGGAGCTGGCAGTGGTAAAGGTAATGTTATTAGTAAGTTAGGTTTAGAAAGTCAAGGGTTTAAAATTGTCAACTCTGATATATCTTTAGAGTGGTTAAAGAAAAACAATGGTTTACCAGAAAACATGAATGATTTTACTAAAGAACAAAAAAGTACTTTGGGTAAACTACAACACCAAGCTAGAGGTATCGCTAAAAGAAAGATGACAAAATACCAAGGCGATGGCAACGGAGTTGTTGTTGATGGTACTGGCGGTTCTATTAAATCTATGCAAGATTTAGTTAGTCAGTTTGAAGCTGATGGTTATGATGTTAGCATGACGTTTGTCGAAACATCGTTGCCAGTAGCATTAGAAAGAAATGCTGCTAGAAAAGAAAGATCTTTGTTAGATAAAATCGTTACAAAAAACCACGAAGCAGTTCAAGGTAACAAAGATGGTTTTAAACAAATGTTTGGTGATAGGTTTATGGAGGTTAATACTGACAACCTAAGTCAAGAAGACGCAATGCCTACTAAACTTACAGAACAAATGAACGACTTTGTTAGTGGTTACGAAAACAGACGATTAGACGCTGAAGAGTTCGCGAGAGATGGAGCTGACATACTAGATCAAGGTGGTACGTTTGATTTCTCAGAGTTTAACAAAGTAGTTGAAGGTGAGACGGCCCCACTGTTTAACAAAGCAATGAAGTTACAAGGAAAGTTTGGGCCTAAAGACATGTTTGTACTAACAGCTAGGCCAGCTGAATCCGCACCAGCTATATTTGAATTCTTACAAGCCAATGGGTTAAATATACCTATAGAGAATATCACTGGATTAGCTAACTCTACGCCGGAAGCAAAAGCGCTTTGGATGGCTGAAAAAGTTGGTGATGGTTATAATGACTTTTACTTTGCAGACGATGCCTTACAGAATGTACAAGCTGTACAGAACATACTAGATCAAATGGATGTTAAGTCTAAGGTTCAACAAGCTAAAGTCAAGTTTAGCAAAGATATTAGCCCTACTTTTAATGATATACTAGAGTCAACAACTGGTGTTGAATCTCAAAAAGAGTTTTCTGATGCTCAAGCAAGGTTAAGAGGTAGAAACACTGAGTACAAAGGCATAATACCAGCGTCCGCTCAGGATTTCCAAGGGTTATTATATAACTTCTTAGGTAAAGGTAAAAAAGGAGAAGCTGATATGGCTTTCTTCAAAAAAGCTTTAATAGATCCATTTGCTAGAGGTATTAAAGAGTTAAATACATCAAGACAATCTGCCGCTACTGATTTTGAAAATTTAAACAAAAATTTTCCTGAGGTTAAAAAAATACTTAACAAAAATATAGAAGGTTTAGATTATACTAACGATCAAGCTATAAGAGTTTATCTTTGGAATAAAGCTGGATTTGAGGTTCCTGGTTTATCAAAAAGAGATTTAGCGGCTTTAACTAGCGTTGTACAAAATAATCCTGAAATGCAAGCTTACGCTGATGCTATAGGTTTAATTTCTAAAAAAGACGATGGATACTCTAAACCTAAAGATTATTGGTTAGCTGAGAGCATTGCGTCTGATTTATTAAGCGATGGGGCTATTGGGGATGTTAGAGCTAATTTTTTAGCTGAATGGCAGCAAAATGTAGATCAAATGTTTTCTAAAGCAAATCTAAACAAGATTGAAGCTGTGTATGGTAGCAAATTTAGAGAGGCTTTAGAAGATTCCTTATATAGAATGAGAACTGGTAAAAACAGACCAACTGGTGGTGGAAGACTGATGAATGGTTATATGAATTGGGTTAACAACTCTGTTGGTGCTATTATGTTTTTTAACATGAGGTCAGCTATACTACAAACAATATCCGCTACCAACTACATGAACTGGAGTTTTAACAATCCAGCCAAAGCAGCATTAGCTTTTGCTAATCAACCACAGTTTTGGAAAGACTTCTCAATGATATTTAACTCTCCTTACTTAAAACAAAGAAGATCCGGTAATCAAAGAGGTATAAATGAAGCTGAGCTTTCTGAAGCAGTTGCTGGTAGTGAAAACAAAGCTAAAACAGCTATCGCTTGGTTACTTAAAAAAGGTTTTTTACCTACACAATTAGCAGATAGTTTTGCCATTGCATCTGGTGGTGCTAGTTTCTATAGAAACAAAGTTAAAGCTTTAGTAAAAGAGGGTATGAGTCAAGAACAGGCTGAAACTCAAGCTTTTTTAGAATTTCAAGAGGTAACTGAAGTTTCTCAGCAATCAGCAAGACCTGATATGATATCACAACAACAAGCGTCTCCACTAGGTAGGTTGATATTATCTTTTCAAAATACTCCAATGCAGTATGCTAGAATAATAAACAAAGCAGCTAGAGACTTAGCTAACGGTAGAGGTGATTATAAAACTCACATGTCTAAAATCGCGTATTATGGTGTAGCTCAAGGTATATTGTTTGGTAGTTTACAGTCAGCGTTGTTTGCTGCTTTGGGTGATGACGAGGAGGAGGAGTATGATAAAAAGAAAGAAAGAATAATAAATGGTATGATCGACTCTTTATTATCTGGTATCGGTTATGGTGGTAAAGCAATAAGTACTGCTAAAAACACAATAAAAGAGTATGCTAAGCAAAAAGACAAGGGTTGGAATGCTGATCACACATACACTATATTACAGTTACTAGGTTTCTCTCCACCTATAGGGTCTAAGTTACGTAAAATATACGGCTCAATACAAACAGAGCAATTTAATCAAGGTGTGTTTAAAAAAAGAGGCTTAACTTTAGATAATCCTATTTGGTCTGCCGTTGGTAATGTTGTTGAGGGCGTTACAAATGTACCTTTAGGTAGGTTAGCTCAGAAAATGCTTAACATAGATAATGCTCTTGATAATAATAATAAGTGGTGGGAAAGAGCGGCTTTACTTTTAGGTTGGAATACTTGGGACCTTGGTATTAAAGACAAGGACATCACCGCTGTTAAAGACGAGATAAAAGAAGAAAAGAAAATAGAGTCTAAGAAAAAAGCTGAGATTAAAAAAGAGAAGAAGAAAAAAGAAAAAGAAGAGGAAAACAAAGCTGTTATTGAAGACAACAAAAAGAAAAGTAAAAAAGATGGAGTTTGTTCTGCTGTAAGTAAAAGTGGTAAAAGATGTAAAGCTAAAGTTGTTGAAGGTAAGCTTTTCTGTACTGTTCATGAGAAAGCTGAGCAAAATGAAACTGGAGAAAAATCTCAGTGTAAGAAGGTTAAGAAGGGCAACAAAAGATGCAAGATGCAAACAAGTAATAAATCTGGTTATTGTTACTACCACGACTAAGTAAACAATTGGAAAAATAAGTGATTATAAATTGATATGGCAACAACCGCACAGGAAATAGCACTAATGAAAAAAGACATCGAGACTTTGAAAGAGGACGTTAAAGAAATAAACGACAAGTTGGATAGACTGATGGTTAAACTATTAGACCCAGATGAGGGTCTGGTTGTTAGGGTCAACAAGAACACCAACAGATTAGATAGGAGAGACATTGAGCTACCTATGTGGTTAAGTAATCTAGATCAGTTCAAACAGATGCAAAGATGGAAATCAAACGTAACTAAAGCTTTGTGGGGTATATACACGGCTATTATAGGTTATATTATTAAACTAATATTCTGGTAAAATGAAGCTACCCATAAATTTTAAAGACTTTGCGACAAACCCTATAGCTGGCGTTTTGTTTTTTTCTCTGATCGCTATTGGATATTTATACGTCGACAACAAAACAACGTTAACAAATCACATCGAAGTCCTACAAGAGGAGGTTATAATACTTAGAGATGACTATAAAACGTTGAATGATAAGTTCATAGAAACATTAAAAAACATACGGTGAGGAAAATATGCTATACACTATTATTTATTTTGTTTTCTTGCTCTGGACCAGAAATGCCAGTGGAAGAGCCAAGAGTCGTTATTAGTAACGATTTAGATAGTTTAATTAGATTAGCGGATGAAGCTATAGATAATCTAAATAATAGAAAAGAACAAACAAAAGAAGCTCAACTAAAACTAAATAAAAGACTCTTAGCTATATCACGTTTAAAAGATCGTTATAAAGATAGTATAGGTGACTTGACAAGCTTAAAGTTAATAAACAGAGACAGTATTATATACGATTATAAAATTGAAACGCATGAGATAGTTGATAGTATCGAGATTACAGTCCACATACCAGATTCAATCTGCCCAGTTTGTACGCGTAAGAAAGAAAGATCAATTTTTAACATGTTTAAGAAAAATAACAAATAATGGCTAACATAAGCATAACAGAAATATTAGAAACCGGTACTACTAGTACTTTGGCAGGCTGCAATACTGGTGGTGATTATTTTAGAAATTCAGGGGTTGAGTTTGTAAGGATAGAAAATACACATGCTTCACAAGCTTATAATGTTACGGCTGTAGCACAAACTACAAGTTTAGATCATCAAAGTTTTGGGGTATTAACTAAAAGTAATGCTGTAAAGCAAGTTAGCGCGGGGCAAACTATTTATTTAGGTCCATTTAAACAAAGATCTTTTGATGACTCCGACGGCAATGTCCAACTAACATATCTAACAACTGGTGGAGCTGCAATATCTACTATTAGTAGTGGAGTTCACGGTTTAAAAGCAGAAGTATTATATTTAAAACAAAGTTTATATTAAACAATAAAAAATTATGGCAACAGTATCAACAACAATTTCCCTAAGTAGTGCGGCGGGTGATTTAACATCAAATGCACTAACACTATCAGACAGTGTTGCTATTACAGCTGGCAATACAACTGGTTTAGCTAGAAGACCTATAACGTCTACAGCTAAGGGAACAGCTTCAGGGCAAGTTACATTGTATACTGCATCTGATTTTTCTGCTATAGCTTATTTATATGTAAAAAACACTGATACAACTTCAACTGATTATATATACATATACGATGGTACTACTTCTGGAAATCCTATAATACTTAAATTAGCGGGTGGTGATTGGGCTTTTTTACCATTACATGCGGATATGACATTAAAAGCTTACGCAACTACAGACCCTACTATAGTAGAATTCATGGTGTTTGGTACGGATGCACCATAATAATAATTAATAACAAAAACAAAAAACATGCCTACAGCATCAATTACACTAGTTAGCACGGATATAGCGGGAGATCCAGTTAATGTGTCTAAAACATCAACCTGCTATAAAGCAGATTCAACAACTCCCCTAGATCAAACTAACGGTTTGCAAAGGTTAATTTTAACAACAGCATCGGCTAAAGAAATATATACGGCTGAAAATGCTGCTGCAGCTCTTGGTTTAAATAAAAACGCTAAAGTGTTTATTAGAAACGCATCAACAGTTTCTACTGAGTTTATCACGGTTACTATTAACGCAACGGTAATTGGAAAGCTATACGCTGGACAATGGTTGTTTATGCCTTGGAGTCAAAACGATACAGCGGCTGACATTAAGGTAACAGCTTCTGCGGCGGGTAAAAGCATGCCAGTTGAACACATGCTAATGCACGAGGGTTACTTCAACGCTTAATTATAAATTTAAAAACAAAAAAAAATGCCAACAACAACAGCAACAATATCTTTAACAAACGATATATCTTCTGTTCCGGTTACCGTATCAGCTTCATTTAATTTATTAAAAGCTGGAAGTACAGAGGGAATGGATCAAATGACATCAAGACGTAAAGTACTTAAAAGTACAGACCAAGTAGATTTAATTCCTTATGGAGACGCAGACGGTGCTACGCATAACTTTGTGTATATTTTTAACGCATCTACAGTATCAACAGATTTTATTACAGTTACACAAACTGATTCACCAGGTGGTTCAGGTACTGAGATAATTGTAGAACAAATAGGTAGATTATATGCGGGTGACTGGATGTTAATTCCTTGGGGTGCAGCGGCAGCGGCAGCTGATATAGCTATAAAGCCTAGCACTGCTAACGAAATGCCTATTGAGTACATCTTAATAAACTAAAAGATGAATAAATTTCTTTTATTTACAACTGGAGGTGGCTCCGCTAGTATCATGAATCTTGATAGTAGCGAGGTTGCCTTGTACAATTCTGTAGATTTAAGAACTATAAAACCAGCTGATAAGTCTTCTTTAGATTTGTTTTTCGAAACAAACCAAGGGACTGAAGTTGTAACTTTGAAAATAAAAGCAGCTTCACATGGAGTTGTAATGAGATCTATAGCAGAGGCTATAAACAGCGAGGGTAATATAATAAAAGTAGCGGATGTAGATACAAACACGTTTATTGATGGTCATATTTCTGGTTGTTCAATAAAACGCTTAAGAAACTACACACAAACATTAGCTAACAATAGTAGAATTCAAGTAAGTGTTCCATCAGGTATAATAAACTCCTGTTTAATATCTAACATAGATGGCTCAGACGCCGTAGACTTAACTCTAGAGCTGCATGATGGTACTGCTTATACGAAATTACTTTCAACCATAAGTATTCCAGCTGATACTACTCTGAAGCTAGAGAGTAACGAAATTAGCTTTGATAATTCTACGTACAATTTATTTGCAACATCTGGTGATTCTGATGGTCAACTAACATTTACATTTAACTACTAATGAAATGGTTAGGGCAGCACATATATGATCAAGTATCTAGATTTAGAAATGGGGTTTTTATAGAAAACTCAGATCTTACTATATATAAGCCTATAAACGATGATCCTGCTATTATAAACTTAGGTTCTTCTGCTACTGAAAGATTGGAAATTAAAGCTTTAGTTGCTACCGGAACACAAGAGGTAAACGCGGCTCATTTCACAACGTATACCGCATCTACTACTGGTAATCGTGGTAGATTTGTTTTTTATGTAGATGAGACGTCGGTGTTACAGATAATGGATGCTGGTTTGAATTTAGCAGAAAATAAGGCGCTTCAAATTAACAACACTAATATTATTACAGATTCTTCTGGTACAGCAACTTTACGTAATATTGATGCTTTAGATTCTACAACAATAGCCACCTTTAACTCCGCTCTAACCGCTGGAGATATAACTTCTGTTAGCTTAGTATCTGATAGTGGAAGAGTAGACAAACTTACAGGTGAAGCCACTTTTTCAATTGCAGGGGGAACAGGTATAAACACAAGTGTATCTGGCTCCACTTTAACAGCAACAGTTGTACCAGCAGAAATAGATCATGATTCACTAGAAAACTTTTCTGCTGACGAGCATTTCACACAAACTAATATTACTAGAGTTGGAACAATTGGAACTGGAGTTTGGCAAGGCACCGCTATTAACGCTACTTATTTAGATGGCCAAAGTGGAACAAATACTGGCGATGAAACTTTAGCAAGCATAAACGCTTTAGATATTACGGAAGTAGGAACTATATCAAGTGGCGTTTGGCAAGGAACAGCTATAACAAAAGATTACATTGCTGCTGATCAGCGGAATATAACTGGTGTTGGAACAATTGCTATTGGAGAGTGGAGGGGAACGCCGGTGGCGAACGCTTATTTAGATGCTGACACGGCTCACTTAACAACAGATCAAACGTTTACAGGCGTTAAAACATTTAACGAGGCTATTAATAAAAAAGCGTTGCATTTTCTTTATACGACAAATAAATTTACGCTTGATACTTCAGGTGAATTATATTTCTCTTTAAGTGACGCTGATAGAGATGTTGGTACCGGCAGTGAAGATCAAGTTGGGGTAATGGCTATTGTTCCATTAACTGGTATTTTAAAGCAAGTTATAATAAATTCTTCATCTACTTTATCTGGTAGAAGTTTTGAGTTTAGACTTTATAGAGTACCTAGTGGTGCTGATGCTGATAGTGGAGGTGAGATAAAAATTGCAACAGTATCGGCGAGTGCTGGGCCTGCAGCGCAAGTAAATAAAGTTATTAGCTTTGTAACTGATCCTTTAGATGGAACAAATGATATATCGTATGAAACCGGTTATAACGCCACAACTATGTTTACCGCTGGTGATAGGATATTGCTTAGTCTTCAAACAAATTCAGATCTCGCTGGTAACCCTAAAATAAATTCTGTTCTTTGTTTTGAACTAGATGAATCAACTATATAAATATGATAAGTAAACACATAAGCGATAAAGAAGGAGTGTATAGCACAACAGCTACGCGTAAAGGATTAGCAAATAATCCAAATCAATTTGAATTAGCTAATATGAAGTTATTAGCCGAAAAAGTATTTGAACCTTTAAGAGAATGGGTTGGAGGACCAATTAGAATTAATAGTTTCTATAGAGGTAAAGCTTTGAATAAAGCTATTGGTGGGTCAACATCGTCTCAACATTGTAAAGGTCAAGCTATGGATATAGATGATACTAGATGTAAGAAGACTAATTTCCC
>Ga0181389_1000219_pt1 | contig 23789 bp, 33 predicted proteins | sample 12SPOviralmetaG_FD_130121 | JGI IMG/M metagenome (GOLD analysis project Ga0181389, IMG submission 130121) | Marine viral communities from the oligotrophic San Pedro Time Series (SPOT) site, San Pedro Channel, CA, USA - 12 SPOT_SRF_2010-06-29 | ecosystem: Environmental > Aquatic > Marine > Strait...
ATTTATTTTTTGCTTAGATTTTATTTTTTCCTAAAATTCTTAATTCTCCCAATTTATGCAGTAGATTTTTTGGGTAGCAAATCTAAAATTCCTTAGCATATATGCAGCCAATTATTTATTCTACTGAAATATTTTTGACTGCATAATTTTTGACTGCATAATATAATGTATTTAAAATAAATATACAATAAATGGGACGGTATATGGTTAGGAAAAAATAAAATCTAAGCAAAAAATAAATATTGGGACAGCCAGCTTTGCTGGCGTAACTTGTTACAGTCCCAATATTTATTATAGACAAACGTCGTTGCATATCTGGTAAAAGATAGTTGAATAAAATATCTTTTACTAATTTTTTTCAATACTTTGAGAGAATTATACATATTATATATGCCACGTCAGAATTATACTCTCTCTGCCACGTCAGTGGCATCATATATGCTGTCAAAATATTTAGTAAAATCATTTAAATAAATATATATATTAACATATATAATGAAATTACTTTCATTTCTTTCTCTCGTTCTTCCTCTATCTGTATTCTCTTTCTCCAGACTTACACAAGTAACACGTAAAATTAACACCCCTGATTTCCCTGCTCTATCAGGTTCTAATTTAAATAATCCTCCTGTCATTCGTGGTGTTACTGCGCCCCTTCAATTCTTTGATCCTCTTAACTTTTCTAAAGACCAAACCCGTATTAATTATATGAGAGAAGCTGAACTAAAACACTCCCGTATCGCTATGGTCGCTGCTACTCTTATCCCGATTACCGAACTCTTTACTCATAAATCTGCTATTCACACATTTGATGATCTACCATATCAAGTACAACTTACCATTCTTATACTTATGTTCGCCTCAGAATTCAATTCTATGTTGAGAGGATGGAAAAATCCATACACAAACTCTTTTGAACTTAAAGATAATTATCAACCTGGTGACCTCGGATTCTCACTTAATTATGATTTTACTAATAAAGATAATGCCCTATTACTCGATAAAGAAATTAATAATGGACGTCTTGCTATGATCGGTGCTGCCGGTATCATTGCACAAGAACTTGTCACTGGAAATCCTATCTTTTCTTAATATAACCCTATAATTATTTGCATCCTAAGTAAAACATAATTAATAAATTATCTTTTACTAATTTTTTTCAATACTTTGAGAGAAAAACACCTCTATAGGGGCCTTCGGCCCCCGCACACCACCCTACTTTCGACCTTTTCTCTTAGTTTTTCTCTTCTTTTTGAGAAATTTTCTTCTCTTAGTTTTTCTCTTATTTTTAAGAGATCTTCTCTTCTTTTTTCCACCAAATTGACCTATGTAACCCTTGACATCACTATCTAATTGTCTACCATCATCTAACGGCTTATCTAATGCTGTTAAAATACTATGCCTCACACTTCTTGGCTGTAGATTAATAGATTCTTTAGTTGTCGTTGATCCATATAAAAGTTTAATTACATTTTCCGTCGTTTCATTCCCTGTGGTTCCTATATAAGAATAATTTTTTAACCAAAAAACCATCCCATCCTCTTCTTCTTCTTCCTCTTTATCAAATACAATTATTTTTTCGAACATCAATGGATTATTATCGTAAGAAAATAAAGCATCTTTCGCTATTGATGCTTCTTCATTTTGCAAATAAGTACGCAAAGACATTATTTCACCTCGCCTCCCATTTTCTTCTACTTCTATACCCATACCTTCAAAAAGATCACCAACCATCATATGTCCATGTTGCCCACCATGACCAACTGGAATCATTGGAAAATCTACAATTTCATCAGTGAATCCTTCCATTTCTTTTAAAAAACTTAAAATAGATTCTTCCTTAATGTTTTCAGAGGGGAATATAAACCAACATTCTGGGAAGTGTGTCGATCTTTCAAATTCAGGATTATTCCAATCTAGAGAAATCATCACTGCTGATGACATTCTAAATGTAAGTAAAAAAAACTTGAAACCAGTGTTATTTTGAGTAAAAGGAGTAAAATGAATATACCATGGATTGAGGTCAAATTCGTATGTATCACCTTTTTTCACTTTCAGTCTTCCAGTATTTTCATTAGAAAATGGAGCTAAAGGAATAACTAATTTATGATCATTAGCTTCTTTCCATTCAGGATTATGATCCTCCCAAAGTTGAAGTCTTTTATTATTATATCTATTTAACATATCTCTTGCATCTATATCTATTTCACGAGACATTAATATATAATAATCTCATATATTTATTTGCTTCCTTAGTAAAAGATAGTTCACTAAAATATTTTTTACTAAATTTTTTCAATACTTTGAGAGAAAAATACATCATAATTATCGTTTTCTTCCAAATACACCGAACACATTTCTATCTCCTCTTCTATATGTACCCCAGGCTTGCTTTCCCATTCACAATACGGAATTGCCTTACTCGTTGAACTCTCTAATAATAACAATTGTCGCAATGCTTCTAATCGCCTTTCTAATGGAACCATTCTCTTATCCAATTTTCGTGATAATTGTTTCCATCTCCATTCAAATTGTAACGCACCATTCCAATTTGGAAAACCAGATATATAACAAACCCTTCTCCATTTATGCCCTCTATCCACTTTCATTCCTGTCGCCCGTGCACCCCCTTTTATCTCTTTGTTATGTTGTCTTAATCGTCTACTCAAATCTACTGTCGCACCTATATAACTTGACCCATCAGAACATAACAAAAAATATACGTACATTTTTCTTTAATATATATTATTACACCACCTTTTTATCTATTTTTCTTTTTGATAGATTTTCTCTTCTTTTTATTCTTTTTGATAGATTTTCTCTTCTTCTTTTTTAATGTTTTCCTTCTCTTAGTTTTTCTTTTATTTTTAAGAGATTTCTTTCTATTACTTTTTCTTTTACCACCCAATGATGGTGTCCTAGACCTACTACCTGGTTCAGATCCACTATCACTATCTGCTGGTGGTGGTAAAAATGGATCATTTATCCCTTCATATACGTTGTATAAAATATCCGCAGAATCATCACCCCCTGCATTACAATGTAATCTACCTACCCCACCTGAAAATGGTAACTTCGCTACTGCCACTACCTTGTTCATATCTTGAGGTCTATCATTTATAAGACAAAATGATATTATATTATGCTCATCTTCTATTCCTTTTCTGTAAATATTTAAAAGCGGTACTAATGGTACTAATATCCCTCTATCTTCAATTAATGTCCCTAATGATACATAAAGATCATCTAAAATTATATTGTTATTTCTTTGATCGTCCCTCCATTCTCCACTCGCCTCACGACAACCATATACCATCTGACCATACGGAAAATTCATACTATCTAGAGTGCTCTGAGCATACATATAAATTTTATTTGCTGTCTTAAATATTACAGCTGTGTCTTGATCCTGAGTAGTGCTTATTCCAAAATCGTATATCTTTACATCATCACGTATATCCATAACATCCTGCCCAGTTTCCCTCTCAATATCTATCGTTCTAAATTCTGTTAATTCCTCTTCTGATTTTACTGATGGTTCAATTATATCCTTCTTCATATCTAATACTCTTTCAACATTTTTCATCATCTCTCGCTTTCCTCTTTCTGTATGAGCAATATTTGTATAATCATCATACTCCTGTAACCAATCCATATTGATAGTAGCAGCGGTAGTAGCAGCGGTAGTAGCAGCGGTAGTAGCATCATCAGGCCCTTCTATAAGTATTGGCACACTTGTCGATTCATTCCAACTGCTATTAGCTGCTATATCTTGCGGATATATGGTGGCGTCATCTTGATCAAAAGAATAGTTTAATACTTCTGTAATATCAGAAGTCCCATCTGGTCTGTCTCCTCTGCTGATACATATATGAACTAATAATTGCTGATTATAAATACCAATATTCTCAATTTTTTTTATAGTACAGTTATCATGAGTTCTAAGTCTCTCTGAATTTCTATATTTAGCCATAAAAGTCAATTTGCCATCTGTAGCACCTCCTTCAAGATTCAATTTCCACATTATAATTGAACCTTCACTATCACCCGTTACAAAAGTTTCAGCGTTTATTATTTCTATTGCAGTTATTTCTATTTTCTCAGGGTCACTAGGACCCTCAGCGTAACCAGGAAATCCAGCAATCCTACGCATCGTCTTATAAGAAAGAATTCTTTCTCTTTGTTGAAACTCAAGTCTGCTTTCGTCGCTGAAGTCCGGATTCGTATTAAGTGATAATCCACGACTAATATGTCCTGTAAACTTAGGAAAATTTAATCCAATTGTAGCATCTGACGTTTCACCGCAATGAAATATCCCTAAAAAATGTTCATTTCTACGCGAAACACTATGTTTTACTGTTATACCTACTAAAAAATTGTAGTTTTCTATTACATTTTTAGATATAGCTGTAACTCGGGCACTATAGATCCCTTGTCTTAATCCCAAATTGGAATTTCTGATTCTTCTAACTCTTTGATCTTCTGTGAAGTAGTCATTTATTTTAAAACTAAACAATAATGTTACTTCAGGAACCGGGTATTGACCTTCATCTGCATCGTAAGGAAAATTCCATATATTTATTGAATCATTTGGATCTTCCTCTATAATATTATGTAAAGAAGCTACTTGCAAAATGAATGTTTTACCAATATTATCTTCTAAATTTGATCTAACCGGGAATTCAGTACTTCGCATATAACTCCTTGATGGTATAGTTAATATTTTTGTTTCTTGAATGACTGATCGATCTCCAACACCAAGTATCCCCTCGACGCCTAATCCTCTACCAGGGGTTTCAGTATCCAAAAAATATATTAAACCTGATTTTGATCCAATTACTTGCATACCATCATGCTTTAATAATTTACTTATCATTAAATCTTCAGGCAGAGGGAGGCGAGGTAAAATAAAATCTGCTATTCTTCTTACAAAGTCAGTATCGGAAAAAGGTCTAATCTTAGGATCATCTCTTATAACAGGAAGCCCATTTTCTGGGAAGCTCAATTTGATCTTTTTAAAGCTTTTTATGTCAGCAACGTATATTTCTATTGTATTATAATCGCCCATCGACAGCATCATCGCGTCAGAATCTTTGATATAATGGGTTTCTCGATGGTCACGTGAAATAAGATATTCAGTTGCTGCAGTTATATTAAAATTACTGTTAATATTTTCTCTCGAATAATGTGTTAAATGTAAAAAAGAGTATGCATTTCCTTCTGTTTCTGATTCTCCCACCGTTATATAATCATTTTCACCAAGATAATGTACTTTTAATAAGTTAGGAACGTCAATATATTCTGTTCCTCCTAAGCTTCTTGTCGGCTCTGGAAATTCATTTAATCTATATGAATGTCTTAATACTAAACTCATTATATATATATTAATAATCTAAAATATATAACCTAAAATACAATATCACTTGTAATATTTGTAATATTTGTCATATTTGAAATAGCTGTACTATTATATCTAACACTTCCACTAAACCAGTTCATCATTATCATTGGATAAATTAATGCCCAACACAAAATACAACAAAAACCAGTAAAGGTAAGAAAAACAATAATATCAGGTTTTACTATCATTCTACCTCTACCCACTACTATAGTATATTCTTCTTCACTACATCGGGTCCTACACATTGGACATTTTGTTAAATTTTTTATACATTCATTATGCATATACTTTTTGTGATTACAATTAAATTTAAAATCTCCTATATCTTCATTTACTATCTCGAAACATATCACACATTCCTCTTTTTTCTCCTCTTCAATATTAATGCTTTCTAAGGCCTTAGCTGCGATATTCCATTCTTCATCACTGTCTTCACTTATTGTTTTCTCGTGTTTATCCTCTTCAATATCTATAATTATTGAATCGTTTAAATTTGTAAAATCTGTCTCACATTTTTCTATTATTAGTTTTTTCATACTAACATTAATACATAAATAATTTTTAAATCTTTTTTAAAAATTATCCTATTATTGTCTTCTTCTCTTTGTTCTTCCACCTAATGATTGACTTCTTTTTCTACTACTAGTTGGTGTTTTTGAATCTTTTTGTGAAGTATTTCGTTTTTTTCTTGAATTTTGTTTGTAACTTCCTCTCTTACGTCTTGTGTTTATTGGTAATGATTGCTCTAATTCACCCATATTAAATACTTCTTCCGATTCTGGTACTGGCTCTGGTTCTCGAGCTCTTGTCCTTGTTCTTCTTAAAAAATAAACTCTATTTTTTAATTCTCTTGCCATTGGCTCATTCATTCCACCTAATCTTTTCTTAGTTTTTCTCTTATTTTTAAGAGATTTTCTTCTCTTTTTTCCTCCATCAACATCTTCATTAACATACCAATTGTACCAAGCAGCTGCTGTTCCTGCTGCTGCTGCTACCTTTGCACCCTTCTCGTATGTCCAAACTGCATTATCAAAACCTTTCTTTGCAACTTTATCTGCTTCTTTATCAAGCTGTCTCTCCAATTTCTTATCATATTTCTTCTTTTCTTTATCATTCAATGCATTATACTTCTCTTCACTTATTATTTCTACCATATTATATATATAATGTCACAAATTATTTTCATTCATAAAAAAAATGACAAAGAACTTTTTAACGAATATAAATATAAAATTTCTAAAATGAGTATCAAAACACTTTGTAATAATTCTTCTATTAGTAAACAATATTTGCTTGAAAGTATAGATTTATCTGATTATTTATTCGTTAGTTTATTTAGAAATGAAATTAGAGGTTTCGCTATTGTTTATCACGAATCTGATAATGGTAAATATCTACATATCAGTTTAATTTGTAATAGTACACAACATAATATGAAAACTAGAAAAAATATTAATGTGACTCGCTTCGGTGGTAAAGCTATCATTCAAGATATTATTAAATATGGTCAAAAAATAAAAGTTAAAGGTATTAAATTAGATGCTATTAAAACTGTTATCCCATATTACTATAAACTTGGATTCCACTTCATTCATTCTGAAAATAAACTTGATGAAGAAGAAAAATTAATTAAACAACTTCAAAATAGCAATACTGAAGAGAAAAAAAATACTATTTTAAAAAATATTGTTAATAAATTCTATCCTGGTTTCTTCAAAGAACAAAATTTATACAAAATGGGCAAATCTGATCAAGAATCTTTCCAAGAAATTATGGAAGACGGTATCCCTATGAAATTAGAATTCAAAAAACATAGCATTTGTAAAGGAAAATCTATTAAAAACCCTAATAAATGTAAAAAATACAAAACATGTAAGGTTGTCACCGGTAATCTTAGATCATATTGTAGAAAAAAAAACAATACTAGAAAAAATTTATAAAATAATAATATAATATTTAATATAATATTATACTATGAATGATCAACAACTTGTTAAACATTATAGAGACCTATTTAATGCTGAAGTTTTTAAAAATGAAGTACAACAACACAAAATTAACGAGCTTAATGATAGAATATCGACATTAAATTTTAATTTAAAACATAAAGATAAACTTATAAAACAACAAACTATAATTATTCAATGCTTTCAAAATAATAAAGTTCATAATAATCGATGTACATATATAGATTCTGATGGAGATGAAAGTACTATTTACATAAAACGTTTTGAAAAATAATTCTTCTTACGTTTAATGCTTTTTCTCTTTTTTTTAAGAGATTTTCTTCTCTTTCTACCACCCCAATTTGAAAATAGAGAATTTGGCTGAAATTCAAAGGCTGGTGTCAACTCCGCTGCCCTGACATCCGGATCTGGTAATATACTACTGGGTCTCCCCATTACAACTGACTCCGCAGGTCTCACTGCATTCGCATTTGTTATTCTTTCTATGTAATTTTTAATTGCCATAAATTTGTACCTTTCACGCTTCAATCTAAGTTCTTCGGCAGTTCTCCATCTGGATCCACTTAATACTCTTCTTCTTACTTCGTCTTCTATTCTTAGAGTTAACATATTTATTTCATAATTTACTTGTCTCTCCATAATATTTGTTGGTAATGGTTCTATATCAATCCCCGGTATTGGTTCTAAATTATGAGCTAACCAGTCTTCTCCTGTAGATAACTCTATACTTAAATAATTATCTCCTTCGCTATAACTATCATATATTACATAATTATTCATAATATCCATATGCCATTCTATTTTAAAATACAATACTTCTTCTGGTCTTACTGGCTCCACACTTACTCTGCTTCTGCAATTCCCACTCCCTTTTATTCTTCTCTTTTTGAGAGATTTTCTCTTACTTTTTCTTAATTTATTCATATTTATATAATATGAATAAAAAATATGAATTACATTAATATCTTTATTATATTCTCTAGTCTGTTTATCTGTTTTAGTTGAAATATTATTAAATCCATTATTTTATGACCTAACGCACCCAAAAATATATATTTTATGTTTACTATTTTATTTATTATCATTTTAAATATCTCTATTTTACTAACTTTCTCTACTATCTCCTCTTCTATTCTCTCTACATTACTATTAATATTATCATAATACATTAACATACCCATAACTATTATTATTAAATACACTAAATACATATTAAGTTTCTCTTCTACTTCCGGTTTCTCTTCTACTTCCCTTGTTTTTAGTAAATTAATGTACCTTATTAACAACTTATCTTCTACCTCCTGTCTTTTTACTGATTTATTATAACAAGTTAATATATTATCTATATCTTTTACTGTATTTAAAGCCTTTATACTTGCTATCTGCGCATTCTCTATAATTTTCTTATCTTTTTCTTCCATATACTTTCCTCTTAGTTTTTCTTTTACCTTTTTTGTTTTTTTTAACCGATTTTCTCTTAACCTTTCTCTTATTTTTCTTCTTTTTTTTTCTTCCACCTTCAAATTCTTCAGGATAGTATGTATCATGCATTCGATCTAATGTAAGCGCTATCATATCTTCTAAAACACTATAATAACTATAAAGTAAATTAGTCAACTGTCCATCTTCCGGATCAAAACCTGGAATTACACTATGTCTCTCATATAAATATTCTGCTATATTACCTTCTTCATACATTTCATCACTAAAATTAGCAATATTTAAATTATCAGGATTGAAAATAAATACATTCTTCTCATACTCTAACATCATTTCTGTCTCATCTATTATATGTTCAAATAACTCTCCTCGATTTTCTATTATTCTTAATGCTTCATCTGAATTTATCCCTCGCCCTATTCTAAATCTCATTTCTGTTTCTGTCTCAATAAATTCAACATTATCACTTTGTAACTTTAAATCATCCAAATAAATTCTAAAAGTATCCAAAGCATTATATAAATCCCTATAATTTATTGGATTTATCAATTCTCCTGGATAAGCTCGTGCAAAACTACCTCTCAAATCGGTATTATCCTCGTCATTTATATTTATCTTTATGTCTTCTATAAATTCAATGCTCATATCATGAAAATCCATTGTCTCCTCCCTCCTCGCATTGTCATATTTATTCATAATATATGTTTTTAAATGCGAATAAGCTGCATTCCTTATATCTCTCCAATATAATTGTATATTTCCAACCATATGACTTGAAACTGTATCTAGAAAATCTACATAAGAACTAATTAAAGCTCTTTCCCTCCGCTGTACTTCCATTTCTACTTCCATTTCTACTTCATCAAGATCAATTAAAGATGGGTCCATAGGTGATTCTTCATCACTGTATATATCATTATTACCTCTTCCGTCTCTATGTCTATCTCTACCACCACGTTTCTTCTTGTTCATTTATATATACACACATTTTATATGAAACATAAACCACGTTTTATAGCAAATAAACCCAACCCCTACCGTGTAATTAATTGTAAAACATATTTAGTAAATATTGATTATATTTCTCATACTAAATATGATAATTATATCAATTCCATTCCTAACTATAATAAAATTAAAGAAATTAATGAATTATACAAAGAAGGACACGATATTCATTATTGGACCAACAGAGGATTTGATAATGATAAAAAATATAATTTCCTTACATATAGACAACTTCACGAATGGAGAGTTCTATATTGTTCACTTAGTATTGGTAAACCACATTTTAATCAACACGTATATGAATTATCTTAATCCATTATATATGGAAATGGAAGAAAAATATAAATATGATGATATAACTACATATTCAATGAGAGAAAAATATCAATATATTCATACCATTAATAATATCGCATATACTACTATTTTATGTTTAGACTCTCATATTAGTACTGATAATATAAGACATATATGGGATTTTTTAAAAGATGATTATAAAAAACAAATTAATATTAATTATATTAAGTCATTTGTTAATAGACAAATTGAAAGGAAAAGAAGGAATAAGCTTAATACAAATAAATATGGAGGTATGTATGGTTATATCAATTATGCATTCACATATCATATTCATGATGTCCCTTTTTCAAATATATATCCAGATAATAAGCTTAATGGTCTATTAGAATACTTAAAAATAATATTAATTAAATATCATTTTAGGTATAGTCATAAATGTTGTAATGGAAATGGTTTAGTATTTATTAAAAATCTTCATACTATACGCAAACAACAAGTGTTCCCTGCATCAGATATTAGTGGTAATATAATTGGTACGTTTAGAATTGGCAATTAATCTAGGATTTATATATAAATATGTCAGATATACAAGAAGAAGTTCCTCATTCTATTAGTCTTTTTTACTGGACTATACAACTCTTATATGAAATTAAAGAAACATGGCAAGAACTCCAATTTGAACATTTCATTTTTTAATATAAAGAAATAATAATTATATTATTATGGAAATTACTACTATAATGTATATAACTTTCACATTAGTTGCTATAGTTATTGTTAATATAGCTTGTATAGCTGCACGTACACCTGATGTTACTACAAATTCTGAAACTATTATACCATTTCAACACTAAAATGAGTTATAAATAATATAATAAAGACATTATTATTATATTATTATGGAAAAATGGAGAGTTTTTATTTTCTCTGCTGTTGGTATGCTTCTCATAATTTATGGTTTATGGGTTTCAACCAATTGGAATCGTTCCCCTAGATCTAGTTTTCTCACTTCTATTAGTCCTCAACCTCAAGAAGAATTAATTTAACTAATGTCTGCTCCTTTGTTTTCTTCTTAAACGTTTTAATCTTCTCTGACGCTTTTTTTTCCATTTATCGCGCATTTATTTTAATATATATATAAAAAGATTTATTTATATATATATATTTTATTTAATGGATATTAGCTTTAATCACTATAAGGAAAGGTCTTATAGTATTTCTTCTGTTAATAGTTATAACAGTCTTTTATCCCTCTCTACAGTTGGTAGTTGTGACTCACTTAAAAATTTAGAAAGGTCATCTGAATTAAAACCTATTAAAAATAATGCTTTTTCTGATATATCAAACAATGAATATAATAAGCGTGTTCGAGATTACTATATTAATGATAATAGCGGTAGAAATACACCCAATATTGATTCATTTCAATCTATTATGATAAGAAGAAATTCAAGAGAAAGAAGAAATTCAAGAGAATATTAATTACCTCACATGACGTGTCTCCAATGTACATAATGCATGATTATAGTGATAATCTCTTAAATCTGCCTGTCTAAAATTTAATACATTCACTTTATCAGGGTCAGTCTTCTTTATCCATTTTATTATGAATTCATTTAGCTTTGTTGGCTTCTTCAATTCTAACCAATAATTCGCTTCCGGATATAATTCTAAAGTCTTCATTATTTCAGGTACAACATTATTATTCTCTGCTTTAAATTTCACTTTATTAAGATGCTGTGTCTTCCAATCCATTGTTACCTCCACATTACAACCATTTATCTTCTCAGCATCATAACATACACTCCTTAAATAATAGTCCTTATCTGATTCATCATATACTTTCCATCTCGGCTCTATACCTAAACTTAAAAATCTATCCTTTATTTTAGTAAAATGTCTCTCTGTCATTAAACCTATGTCTACCACCTTTGTATTATTTGTATTATCTATCTGCAATAATTCCCCATCAGATATTATTGATAAACCCTCTATTAATATTTTTGTTAATACACCAAAATAATCTGAAATTGTTGATTTCTCATTTAATTCTGAAAACTCAGCATTATAAAAAAATGGTAATTTCGCATCCCGTTTAAATAAATCATTTATATTCAAACTATCCTCTTTCTCTTTTTCCATCTATAATATCTTTAAGATATTTTATTTCTGACTTTTATTTTCATCTAATAATTTTTTTGCATCAGATATAGATAAATTCCCTACCATTATATCCCCTATCTTAAATAATTTAAATTTATCAGAATCCTCTGCAAAATGATCATAAAATAATACACCATCGCAAATATTACCTACATCTATCTCATTATGTTTTATCCCCGGTGTTATGTTATATGCTATATTTGTAAACGGTACCCTCTGTATACGTCCCTCTAATAATGTTAATAACCTACACATATCATCTGAAGATCTAAAAATTGTATCTAATTTTTTATTACATTTCTCACATTTAGCATTCGGCATCAAATATATATAAAATTGATTATTTTTTATATAAATATAATATTTTAAATTATAATAATAAATGTAATGGACCTTCAATACCTTTATAATGTCTATAAACTTTACGTCCTACACGGACTCGTTTATTATGATAAGTATCAAAATGCATATCATAGTGTTGAATATATTAAAATCAATGATATTAATCATTTATCTGATATTATTGATACATTTATTAATAATAAACCTCAAGATAATAAACTATATAATAAAGTTCAAAAAACTATGCGAGATCTTAAAAATGGAGACAATTCTTTGGGATCATATTGGCATACTATCACTAGACATATAGAAAATGATCGATATATCACCCGTGTACGTGTTATCACTTCCACTGCACAAATTATTCTTGATCAAGATAAATCTACTGTTATTGATATTCTTAGACCTAGACATAAAATCAGCTATAGTAAATTTAAAAAACAATATCGCAATCGTTAATCTAATCTTGTACCTGTTAAATACAATACTCCCAATATACTCAATATTATCAATAATAATAAACTCGAAAATACAAATACCATCTTACTAATTGTACATTCCATTTCCCTACATCTTCTTTTTTCTACTCCTGGTTTAAAGACAAATTTTGGTGATTCATTTATATCAGAAGCTAATCTTTCTGATAATCCTGCCGGTATAGTAACATCTGTTGATCTTGAACGCTCTGCTGTTGAGCTTCCACGCTCATTATCAAACATTGGATTAGTTGTACCACCTTCTTCCATTTTTTTATAATTTGTTGTCGCTTTATCTACCATGCTTTCTGGATAAGTATACATTCTTTTCTAATATTTTATGACAATTACTATTTAAATCAATTCAAAAAATATTTTTATGCACATTTTTGTCTTTAAGTAAAATTTTAATAATTTCTTTAAGTCAAATTAATAAATACTATAAATATTTTTTAAAATAAGTCGATCACTTTTTTTTTTTTGGACAAGGTTTTTTCATGTCCAATTATAAAAAGCTGAAATATTTATTCATTTTGGATTTTCCAATTTTTCACTTTAAAGCATAATGCTTTATTTTTGATTTTTTCGTAAAAAATTTGTTACCACTATTTTTTTTCATTTTTTGATTCGTTTACTTTAGGCATTTTTTATGTAACCCTATTTTAAGGTTACAATGGTGACAAATAAAATGCCGAAAAATGCCGGGAAATATCATTGCGAATTATGTAACTTTTATTGCAGTAAAAAAAGTAATTATGATGCGCATTGTTTGACTGCAAAACATAAAATGGTTACAAATGGTGACAAAAATGGTGACAAAAAATGCCAAAAAATGCCAGAGCTTTTTACGTGTGAATGCGGAAAATCATATAAACATCGTCAAGGCTTATCAAGGCATAAGAAAATTTGTAAAAAAACGCCGGACGAAAATATTTTAGAAGAAGAAACCAATTATCCAGCAAATAGTGATAATAAATATATGGAAATAATAAAACAAATGCATGAAGACCAGATAGAAAGAGATAGAATGCACAGTGAACAGTTAAAACATATATTGTCATGTGCTGGAAACAATAATAATAGTAATAATACAACAAATAATACATTTAATGTTAATTTTTTCTTGAATAATGATTGTAAAGATGCGATGAATTTAACTGATTTCATAGAATCATTGCAAGTACAATTGAAAGATTTAGAATATACAACAGATAATGGTCATATTAAAGGAATAACAAATATATTTCATACAGCATTGGCTAATATGGAAGAAAATAAACGTCCAATGCATTGTACAGACTTAAAAAGAGAGGTTTTATACATTAAAGATAATGATGAATGGCATAAAGATGATGATAAAGAATTGTTAAAGGGTGCAGTAACAAAAGTAGTCGATAAAAACTTAAGTAATAGTGAGAGATGGATAGATGAACATCCAGATGTATTAACATCCGGTTCAAAAGATTCAAATAGATATATAAAAATGACAGAAAATAGTCTAGGAACGGGTAAGGAAGATGAACAACATAAGATAATGAAGAATATAATGAAAGAAGTTAAAATAGAAACAAAGTAATATAAAAATATAGAAGCAATATAATTTATAGAATGTCCGAATTAGAAAATAAATTTAATTGTGAATTATGTAACTTTACTTGCAACAAAAAAAGTAATTGGGATAGACATTGTTTGACAGCAAAACATATAAAAAAGACAAATAATGATTTAATTAAAGAAAGCACAGATAATAAGTGGAAATGTGAATGTGGTAAGATATATAAAGTAAAAAGTAGTTATTATTACCATAAGAAAAATTCTTGTGATTACATACAGAGAAAAGATGAAACAGAAAAATTATTAAAAATAGTAGATACACTACAAGAATTAAAAACACAATTAGAAAGTTTCCAAAAAATTCATAATAGAAAAGAGAAATAAAGTATATAAAAGTAGATTTTATATATTTTTAATGGATCATAGTAGCCATTCTAATGGGAATTGGTGGGAGAGAGCTAGCAATTTCAAATGTATATGTGGAAAGAGTTATAAATATTCGAGTGGATTAACAAAACATAAGAAGACGTGCGATATAGAAGAGAAAGTATTACACAATGAGAATGTGAATACTCAATTTAAGAGGGATTTTACTGAATTAATGGATATTCATTCAGAAATAATGGATATAGTAGAGAGACAGGATCAATTAAATAGAAAATTAGCAGAGAAATTAGTAAATATGGCAGATGATGTAATAAAATTAAAGAGGTGATATATATTTATTTACCGATTTCAATAACCGCCGACTTTTCTTTAAGAAATTTATTTATAATATAAGTAATATTATTTCTATATTTATCATAAAATTTAGGAGTATGATGCTGACAATTGTCCGATAAAGATAAATCATAATTCATATTTAAATTTGTAATATCTTTGTAATTTTCAAATGTATTATTTATATCTATATTAATTATTTCAAACGTCAAATTAGGATATTTTTCTTTAATTATATCATTAATTTTACATAAATAATCATACAAAATTACTTTATGATCTCTTGATTTTTTATGGTAAATATACTCTTCATTTGAATGGATAAATAATACTTTTTTATTGGAATTCAATAAATTAAAAAATCTATCTAAATAATGATTAAATTTTGTAATAAGTTCTTCAGTATTTAAATCTGTATAATGTGTAAAGTGTTGTCCGTAATAATTTATATGAGAACCTTTAAAACTTCTATGAGTAAAATAATGTAAATCCTTAACATAAAAATCATTAGAAATATTTTTATTATTAAAAGTTAAATATTTATCTTTTCCATTTACTAAAACATCATATATAATTTTTGAATTATTTCTTACCCAGTCAAATGGATACGTTTCTTTTTTTAAATTCATATTTCTTAAAGATAATCCAGGACAACAATTTGAACCCAATGATATTATTTCATCATATTTCATTATATATATAATATATGTTTATTTACCGATTTCAGTAACATAAATATAAGACCTAATAGGAGTATCTTTATTATGAGGCATAGGTTGTTGTGAAGTGCCACCGAATTGCCAGAACCAACTATCAAAGTAGCCATATAGGAATCTTTGCCACCATGAAGGATCAACAAATACATCTTTGATGAAATTAAAGAATTTATATGGTGTTTCAAAATTATAATTACAAAAACCGATAGATTTAGGTTCTCTTACCATAATCCATCGATAATCTTCAGTATAATCACGTTTAATAACGATTTTAGAGTTACCACTATTGTATATTTTGGACATTTTATGGTCTGGATTATAGTATCCATAACCGAATGTAGAAGCGACAAGATAGAATTGAGCATAATATTCAAGAGATTCGAATTTTGAATAATCTAAGTTAGTAGTCATATAACTATTAAGGTAACGAGCGGATTTGCTGTTAGTATCAATAACACTTTTAACTTGATCATAGTATTTTTGGAGTATATCTTGTTGTTGTTGGTCAGTTTGACTAATTGATGCGAAATGTTCAGCGGGTCCAATAGCGGAGACAGCATCAAATTTTTCATTTAGAGTAGTGAGTATACCTTTTTGAATATCACCGACAATGATTTTAGGTATACCATTCGCATTACAGAATTTTTGTTGTGCTGGTGTGATAGTTATACCAGTACAATCGATACCTCTAGACTTACAATATTGTAACCATTGACAATTACCACAACCAATATCCAACAATTTCATACCGGGTTCTAGTTTAAGATATTCAAAGTAAGTACCAAATTTATTTTTATATGATTCTTCATTAGATATATGCCATTTTCCATTAAAAATACCTTCAGATAGGTCAGCTGCATTATCATCATTATCATTGCTGTTAGTGGTTTCTTTATTTGTAATTTGTGAGCAATAAATATTCATCCATTCATAACAATTTTCAGTAACTTCACCTTCATCTTTGGTAATTTGAATACGTAAGTTATACCATAGGAATTCATGTATTAAAAATAGGGCAATATAAATGGGGAAAGTATAATATAGTGTTTTAAAGCAGTATTTTGATATTGATAATGAGATAAAAACTAATAAATAGAATCCGACAGTATTTCTTTGTATAAATTTATAACGAGAGATACCATCATAATTAATAACAGATTTAACTATACTAATAATAATCCATATTATAGCTAAAAAGAGTGCAATTGAATAAATTGAATTATTTTGTAATTTTTTTAATGTAATTTTTACCATATATACATATAATTATATATATATTTTATTCAACGTAAGCACATAAAATATCATCTGGTACAAGACCTGGTAAGGTTTTAAATTTATAATTAGGGTTTATTTTAAGAATTAAATCTTTAATAGCAGATAGGAATCCAATGTTTCCATAAGTAGTTTCACCCCATGGGAAAGGGGTATTAATAATACGTAGATCATCAACAAGTATAATATTATCTTTACGTGATAACTTAGAAATGGCAGTGATTTCTTCAAATAATGGACATTTTTTAGTAAAATTACGAATATTGTTATTATCGACGTGTGCATCTAAGAAAAAGATGGATCTATCGGTATGAAAGAAGGGGTGTTGATCAAGATATTTAAACATATTAACGCTGTCATCGTTATATACAAAATATTTACCTTTTTGGATATGTTGATCAAATAATATTTCAGCTTTATCTACAAAATCTTTACGTATTTCTACACAATGTACAGTATCAAAATTAGATTCTACAGCTTTCCATGAGGAGATATCAGTTTGGACAGGATCCCACATACCAGTTTCAAAATAATGTGAACAATTATATTGTTTTCTCAAATCTTCAATACTAAAACTAAGAGGCATAATATATATAAAAAGAAAATTATATTTAAATTATTATGGATTTAATTAATAATAATTTAAGAAATGAATTGGAGAACGAGTTTACATTAAAATTAACAAATGAGAAGATATATAATTTTTATAAAAATAATAAAGAGTATGATTTTGAAGAAGTATCTTTATTAGCAATAGATTTAATAGAGAATTGGAAATTAAAATCAACAAAGAATGATGTGAGAGAGATAATAAAGGAATCAGCAGTAGATCAGACGAGGGATTTACAGAAGAATTTAGAATTGTCAATGGAGAATAATTCAAATGCATTATTAAATACAATAAGAACGAATATTTATAGAGAAATAGAGAGAATAGACAATAATAGAGGTAGGAGCGAGATAAATATAATATCTGCATTGAATAAATTAGAGGATAATCAGAAAGATGTGCAAGAATTTTTAAATAATTATAAGAGTTCAAGTATAAAGGGTGGATTTGGAGAGAATTTTCTAGAGAATATATTGAATGAGATGTATCCATCAGCAGAAATAACGAATACTACAGGTATTCCACAAAGTTGTGATTTTAGATTAGATAGAGGGAATGGGTGTGAAATAATACTATTAGAGACAAAGGAGTATAGTAGAAACGTAGATTTGAGAGAAGTAGAGAAATTTAAGAGAGATATAGATGTACAAAAGAATCATGGTATATTTTTATCACAAAAGAGTGGTATAACATCGAAGCATAATTATCAATTTGAGTTTAAAGGTACGAATATATTAGTATATGTGCATAATGTGAATTATAATGCGGATTTAATACGTATAGCGATAAGTTTAATAGATTCAATAGCGCCGAAGTTGAAGGAGGTAGATGAGAATATTATAGAGAATAGTATATCTGATGAATTATTAAGTGATTTTAATACAGATATGATAAATTTTATAGATAATAAGTTAAATTTAATTAAAAATATGAAAGAGTTCAATAAAAAGATGGTTGAAGATATAGAAAAGATAAATATACCATCATTAAATCAGTTTTTATATACAAAATTTGGGGCACCGACAAGAGAAAAGGGAAATAATATGAGTAGTAATTTTGTATGTGACATATGTAATAAATTTACAACAACAAGTAAGAGAGGGTTAGCGTCACATAAAGCGAAATGTAGGAAAAAAAATGAGATAAGTTAAAAAGTATTAGCGATTTGATTAGCTAAATGTCTATCAGCGATTTGTTTGGCTAGATTATATCTTCTATTTTGTTCAGCGATGCGGGCATTTTCACGTTTTCTAAAATATTCTTCTGCTTGTATTTGAACACGTTCTATAGTATTTTCGTATCTTTGTTCTTCTGGGAGAGATTTTTGATATTTTTTATAATCTTCAATGTCTTTATAATGTTGTTTAATAGCGGATTGGATATGATTTTTATGTACTAATGATAGATCGAGATCGATGACTCCTTTGTATCCTTTTACAATGTTATTCATATTATAATAAAAAAGCATATATTTTTTATTATATTTTAAGAATTAATTTATGCGTCAGTTACTTCGATTTCTCCATCACCGGTTTGTTCTTCTGGGACAGATGGCATAGGGTTACCGGAGGCATCAGTTTGTACAACGAACCACTTTACAGCTTCCCATACTTTGGCGGATTCGTCCATACCGAAAGCACCGCGACGTTGGGCAATATTTAAGAATCCTACAAGGATATTAAGAGCCATATTTTGATCAGTGATCTTAATATCAGCTAAGTTAATTTTTGGTTGCTCAGCAACAGGTTTAACAGGAGTTTCAGGGGCGACTTCAGTAGTGATATTCTCTTCAACGGCAGACATCTCTAATATACATTTATCTGAGAACTTTTTTTTATATTATTTACGCGTTAAATAATTTACATATTATATACTATTAATTCTTCTTCATATGAATCATATATTTCTCTAGTAGGCATATCTGGTATATTTGGAATAAGCGAATTACTTATAATTGGTAATATAATTGATGGACTAAATGAATTATCAGGATTAATATCTGGTGGTTCATTTAATGTTAAATATTTTAATAATATTTCATAAAATATGTCATAAGTAAGATTTGGATTCAATAATTCATTTTTAATGGTGACACTACAACCACCTTCATTTTCAAATGCTGAAATATCAAATTTTTTAACATTTTTATCTAATGAATATGTTATAATTTTTTCTAATTCTTGTTTATTATTTGTATGTAAATGGAGTGATAATCTATGTGAAGGAATTTTCTCTAAAGAATTATCTAATATTTCTTTAAAATCATTAAAATTTAATGTACCACATGTATCTGATAGACATATTTCGTCTATTTTATAGTTATCATTATAGTAATTTATTTCATCTATTACCTTTGAATTATCTATTTTTCCTGAAATAGGGCATTCATTAATGCATGATAGATACATTTTAATATTTAATTCATTATCTTGTAATATACGTTTAATATCTTTTTTTGTATTTTCCATATTTTTGTTAGTATTAGCTAATAAGAAACTATCTGATATAGAGCTCATAATACTTATATTTTGTACCCCCATATTAACAGCTAAATCATATTTTTCTTTTTTAGATGGTATAAGGAGATATAATTCAGGTGTATCTATATTTTTATAATTAGCACTAGTGCGTAGTTCTTCTACAGGGTTTATATTTTCAATAATTTGTCTACATTCATCAAATAATTGAGGTGTATCCTGCATAATAGGTAATACTTTCGGTGAAACTAATGAACCAATTTCAATTTTTTGTGGTTCCATTTGTCTTATAATAGTATTAAATTTTACAATTTTATCATATGTAGACATATGATCCATTTTTTGAATACCATCTCTTAAAGTAACATCAAACAATATTGGCGATAATTGATAATATGCTTTTTTTAAAACAGCATCTGAATTAATTTTTCTTAAAATTTTTTTAGCAGATTCCATAATTTATTATAAATGTTATAGTATAATAAATTAGTTATTTTAAATCAATTTTACATTAAAAACATATTATTTCATCACATAATAATTTTTCATATTGTTGGATTTTACTTTTATTAATAAAAAGTAATTTATTTTTTTGAATTTTTAAGATAATTATATATGCTAGTAGAGCTACTATAAAATTTAACATAAGTAATAAATATATAATTTTAATTTTATATTGTTATACCTAATATATTATGTAACCAATGCAATAGACAACAATCGTCTCTGTACCAATCTTCTGTAATATATGTTCTTGGTGGGACATAATCACCATCATAATTATACCATACTTTAGCTTGTGATAATGGTTTTATTGAACCATCATAATCGTGTACGTTAATATCTCCTCTAAAAGCGATATCATCATTTCTATTTTGTGGTTGCATTAATATATATTTATATATATATTAATGGAAAAAATAGCGACATATGACGAAATAATGGCAGGTAATCCATCAAAAGTAAAAGGTGAAACATTAGAAGTTATAGATAATGTAGGTGAAATTGAGCAGCAATTACCTATTATAGATCCTAATATGTCATTTGCAAGAAACGCGTATTCGGCAGGAAATAAAAAAGTAGCATCACATTCTAATAAAATTACAATAGGACCAAAAGAGGAGTCATTTGATCCAAAATTTTTATTATCTCAAGAGAAAGTGAAAGGTGGTAGTAGGAAAAAATCTCTTAAAAAACGTAGAAAAACTAAGAGAAAAGGTGCTGGACCGAAGAAGAAGAGTGTTTCTATTCCAGCAATACCACATCGGGTATCATACATTAGAGAAGGAGATAGTGCATGGGATGAATATGCTGACGATGGTACATATAGAGGTCGATTTGTTTATCATGGTAATCCGCAGCTCAGAGAAGCACAGCTTTCTGTATTGAACTTTAAAGAAGAAGCAAGACAACCAATAAGTGATACTGATTCACCAGTTACAATAGGAATAAAAAACGCTCATAGAAATAAATACTTGAATGATGTTCCACCTCCCTCTCCTGATGATTCTCCTATTCAATCTGCTATTCAATCTCCAATTATAACTCCAGATGATTACTATGAACTTGCTGAAGACTTGAAATCACCACCAAAATCTGTTATTAATATGAGTGACGTTAATGCAGCACAACGTATACTAAATGAAGAAAGACAAAGACGAAAAGAACAAAAGCCAAAGAAAGCAGTTGGTAGTAGAAGAGCAATGAAAATGGCAAAAGATGGTAAAAAAGGAGGAAGAAAATCTCTCAAAAAAAGTAAGAGAAAAGGAGGAAGTGGTAAGACACAGAAGATTCCTCGTAGCTACACGTCAAATACCCAAACATTTATGTATTTAAATAAAAGTCTTGGGAAGAAATCTTCAGCGACACCACCATCTTCACCGAAATCGAGTGAATCAAACAAATCAGATAAACCAAAAGAATCGGGTTTTTCAATGAAAGGTTCTGTGTTTAAAAGTGTAATGAAAGGGTGGAAAAAAGCTCAAGAAAGAGAGGCTCGAGAAAAAAAAGCAAAAGAAGCTGCTAATAAAAAAGGCGGAAAATCTCTTAAAAAACGTAGAAAAAATTAAGAGAATATAGATCTACATTCTTGAATGAATATATCATCATCTTTTTCTTCGAAATGGAAGTATTTTCCTTTAATAATTTCAGTAACAATAGTATTAATTTTATCAAAGTCAGGTTTTAGAACAAGAATCTCTCCAGTTTTAATATTAAAAACCTTAAAAGTTTTATTTTGAGTATTAGTTAAGTTCCATAACCAAGCATATATAACAACTTGTATAAGATGATCAATAGAGATTTCATTGGTACATTTTAGTTCCCATACACAGGTGTCAGTAATAAGATCAGCACGTGCAGTGAATCTAAATCTAGTAGTATTTGGTAGATATTGGGAGAGATTTTTATCAATATTAATATGTAATTCTTCTTGACTATTATGAATAAATGTATTTTCAATGAGAGGTTCTTTATTATCGAAGTCAGATTTGATAACGTTATCTAATCTGAGCATAAATTTATCAATATCTTCATCTAATAGCCATGTGCAATCATTTTTAGTAATTTGTCTAAGCTTAAAATATAATTGTTCATCGAGAGATTTGAAAATATTAGAAGCGAATAGGTAATCATTAGCATTATTAAAGTGAGGTGTTAAATGTTCTTCAATAATATTATGTATAAAATAATGTTTTTTATCTAATTTTTCAATTTTCTCTTGAATAATATCATATAAAACGTTAGATTTTTGGGAGGTGTTATTTTCATTAATGATATAATCGAAGTACATACATGGAATACAGATACCATTAAGGTCACTAACTTCTTCATATAAGTTTTGTGATGTTTGTATAATACTTGGGATATCAAAGATTTCAGATATATTTTGTTCAGTATCAAATAAGTCATCTAAAATGGGTGTAATAATATCAAGTGTATGTTCAGGAATAAATTTAATAAGGTCAGTGGGGGTAACTTTTTGAGAGATTTGTGTGAGGGTACTTTGTTCTGGTTTAAGATAAAATATAGATCTAGGTATACCTAGGAATCTCATATATTCTTTTTCTTGCATAGTATAGTGTCCAATAGTTAAGAATTCGAGCGGTCTATCTTCTTGGAAGTCATCACTTTCAAATACCCATAATCTCTCGGTAGGTCTTGTAGCAGCGACGTAAAGTGTATTAGGGCATATTTCTCTAGGTATAGTGCGTGCATAGTAATCAAAATAATTATTATCAAAACCAATAATAAATACATATTTACGTTGTCTACCTTTAACTGAATGAAATGTGGCAATACCTACTTTACCATTAGTGACACGTTCATCTGATTGGTCAAC
>Ga0181389_1000221_pt1 | contig 23661 bp, 29 predicted proteins | sample 12SPOviralmetaG_FD_130121 | JGI IMG/M metagenome (GOLD analysis project Ga0181389, IMG submission 130121) | Marine viral communities from the oligotrophic San Pedro Time Series (SPOT) site, San Pedro Channel, CA, USA - 12 SPOT_SRF_2010-06-29 | ecosystem: Environmental > Aquatic > Marine > Strait...
AGCTCAATCAGCATGGGATTATGATAATGAATTTTTAGATAATATGGAACGTTCATGTACAAGTGGTTATAATTTAGATTTATTTGATAACTATATAAAAGAAAAAATGAATTATGACATACTTTACAATTTATATAATGAAAAACATAAAAAGATCATAAATTATATAAAACAAGAATTACCTATAGATTGTATAAATTATTTAATTAGTTTTATTTAGAAAATTATGATTAAATAATTTCTATAGATAATATAATATACTATGAGTAAAACTGATAATAACCCAAAGAAAAAAACAGGAAGTCTCGTACCAGCATCTGAAAAAATAGGTAAGGCAGGTCAAAATTTTTTTCAACAAAGTGTAGACGCATTAGTGCCAACTATGCCAAATCTTTTTGGAACAGATAAAGAGAAAGCTAAAGAAACGGGGAAAGAATCTGCTGATGAAAAAGATGAATTGCTAAGTGATACCGTATTAGGACAATTAAATGAATTAAAAGAAGTAAGTGATAATTTATTACAAATATTAGATAAAACAAAAGCTGAATTAGATGAAGGAGCTAAAGAAGTAAATAGTAAGATAACGGATATAGTAGGTACTTTATCACAAAGAGTTAATAATGAATTAAAAGATAAAGATCTTTTAATTAGTAAATTAGAAAATATGCTAACACGTGTAACAGATACTGATGAATATGTAGATAAATTAACTGAAATAAGAAATGAATTAGATATGTTAAAGAATAGAAAAAATGATAAAATAGCAGTACCAGAAAATGCAGTACCAATATTATCAGCAGAAAAAGTATCAGAATCAACAGTACCATCACCCCTACCAGTACCAGAACCAGTACCAACACCAGAACCAGTAGTATCGCCACCGGAACCATCAGTATTAAAAGAATCAATAGAAGCACCAGAAACTGAGTTAACTGCTAATAATGAACCAGATATGTATGAGAATGATAGGGTAGATACTGATGATGCTGATGATGCTGATGATGCTGATGATGCTGATGATGCTGATGATGCTGATGATGCTGATGATGCTGATGATGCTGATGATGCTGATGATGCTAATGATGAGGTTAATGATGATGCGGATAATGAGGTGAATGATAAGGATACTGATAACGAGATAGACGATGATGATAAAAAAAAAATAGGTGAAAATGATGAAAACAACATTAAACAAGGGGGTGGTTTTCGTTATAGAATATCATCAAAATCACCAAAAAAATCTAACTTAAAATTAAAAAAATCAAGATCACTAAAAAATATGAAAAATAAGATAGCAAGTATTAAAGTAGAAATAGAATAATCATGTAGTAGTAAAGTTATTTATTTTGGTTAATGATGGTTCTCCCCAATAAATATTAGCATTATTATCTCTAAATAAAATATTAAAATATGAATCTATAGGTTTTGAAATTTTTGATGTAGAAAAATTATTATACCAAAAAATTTTTTTTATGAAATTATAATTAATAATATAAGAATCAGAACATCTACTACTACCAGCACAGACCGGCCAACCAATATCTTTAACCTCAGGTGACCATTTTCCAATACCATTATTACCTTTTAAATAAACATTAATATTGTCTGTAATAATAGATTTAGGAACATGTAGATTAAAACCAGATCCAAAAAATAAGAAGTCCCAATTATCAGGAAGCTGATTAAAGTAATTAACAATATTATTAACAAAATTATTATAAATTAAAGTATCATCTTGTAAAATAATCGCATATTGAATATCATTTTTAATCATATGTGTATAAATATAAAAATGTTTGCACATAAGTGATATTTGTTCAGATGTAAGTTTATTTTCATCAAAGATAGCTTTATCATTATGTGTTAAATTTTCTTTATCAAAATCATCAATAAATGTAGCATTAATTTTATATTTATTTAATTGATCGGTAATAAATTTTTTTCTTTTTATTAGTTTTTTATTATGTATAATAAAAATAGGTAAATTTTTATTAAGAAAGTGAAGATTTGAATCAGTCATTAATAAAGTATAAAATAATAAAAATTAATAATTAGAACAAAAAGGTTGAGAGTTACAATTAATTCTTCTAATTTTATAGTTTAATTTATCAGAGAACGGATATTTATAATAACAAATTTGATCACCATTATATTGCTTAACATGTATTTTAATAATAAAATACTTAATATTATGATTATTATTAATAAAATGTAATCTTAATGGAGTAGTTCTCATAAAAATAAGTTTAGGATGGATTCTAATTGGAATATTTGGTTTTGATGGTCTGGTTTTAAGAAGTTCACTTAAAATATGATCTTTATATTTACATGACCAATAAGTAATGGTATTTATATTATTTTTATCTTCATGAATATAATATAAAAATTGTGATGAAAGTAATAAAGAAGTAAGAGATAATATAGTAGAATTAGATAAAGATTCATTATAAAGAGTATTATTTAAGAAATCAATTAATTCTTTACGAAAATAATGTTTATTAAGTAAATAGTTAATTTTTTTTTCATAAGCAGAAATAGAATTTAACCAATTATTTTTAAGAGTATAATATTTATCATATTCACTAATTTTTTTAGTAATTTTAGATTTATAATTAGAAAGAAGTTTATCAAAAGAGTTATTATTAATTAGAGATTTATCAATAATTAAAGGAATAATAGAAATAGAAACATAATTATGTATATTATCAAAAAAAGTTAATAGATTTAAAATAGATTTGTAAAATAAGTCATAAATAATATTATGATTAATATTATTTAATATAGGAATACCAGTAATTTCACCTGAGTCATCAATGCCTATATAAATATCGCCAAAAGTATTAGCATTTAAATAAGAAGAAATATATTTAGGAATAACATTGATAAAGTAATGTTGTAAAGACTGGTAAACTAAAGAATTATAATTATCATTAAGGGCGCCTGAAATTAAAATAGTAGAAATTTCATTTTTATTATAAATAGAACACGTATGCTGTAAACAAAATTCTTTATATTCACAATTAATTGATTCTTTATGTTTTTTTCTACCTAATATCATAATAATTTTATATTTGAATATAGTTATTTATTTAGATATTTTAAAAAAAAATAATAACAAGAAATATATTATAATGGACAGTGTTTTAGCAATATTAATAATACCGTTATTATTAGCCGGACTCATTTTAGTAATATTAAATATGTTAGATATTGATATTTCTTTAACACAAGAAAATAATTCTTCAAAGTTAGACGAACATAAAGCAAGTGTAGCGCATACACAAATGTTAAATGTAGATCATAATTCAAGTGTAGGAGCCCATACAAATTTTGATGATAAATATATGTCATCAACTGCTGTAAGAGCAATGATAGATGAAAATAATACATCATCATCTCATAAAGAGTTAATAGGTTCATTAGTAAGTTCATCGTTAGATTCAACATTAACATCATCATTAAATAGTCATAATACATCATCATCAGCACATAATTTAAATAAATATAGTGATTTAGGAAATAAACTAAAAAATTTAGAAGATGCTTATAATAGTCATACACATACTACTGATACATCTGTTGTAATAGGTTCAGCTCAAACAAATCAATTTCAAACCTCAAGTGATTTAAATTGGACTCCTATATAAAAATAATTAAGAATGGTAATAATAATAATAATAATATAAAAAGATAGTAAATTATAATTATAATGGATAGTTATCTGTTTCATATAAGAAAAAGTAAAAAAGATGAATCATTAATAGTAGCGTATAATTATGAGTTAGATAAAAAAGTAGAAGGAAAAAATAAACAAATATTAATAAAATTAATTCATGAAAAGTTAGGAAAAGGTCGTTGTAGAATACGACGTAAAAAAATAATTTATAATAAAACAATAATATCAAATAAGAAAGCAACTTAAATATAGAAATTAATAATAATTAATGAAGATATTAAATATATTAAATATAATACATATTTGTTTTGGTTTTACAGGATTAAATAGATATGTAAAACCAAAAATAAGAACAAAACAAATAGCTACAATAGGTCCAATATGTTCAGATTATAAATCATTAAGCAAATTACATACTAATGGAGTAAATATATTTAGAATAAATTTATCACATGAAAATCCAATAAGTTTAGTAGAGAAAGTAGATATATTAAATTATATACGTAGTATAACTACATATGATTTAGAAATATTATTAGATTTACAAGGACCAAAACATAGAATAGGAACAGTAAAAGAGAATACAGAAATAAAGAAAGGAAATAATTTATTATTAGATAAATGTAGTATAGAAGGAGATGATAATCGTGTATATTTAGGACATGAAAATATATATAAAAATATAAATGAAGGAGATAAAATATTAATAGATGATGGACAAATAGAGTTAAATGTAAAAGAAAATGGAGAAGAGTTTATATTAACAGAAATAATAAAAGGAGGAAAGTTAAAAAGTAATAAAGGTGTAAATTTACCAAATTGTAAATTAGATAATACATGTTTAACAGATAAGGATTTAAATGATATAAGATTATTAAATACTTTAAAGATAGATTATGTAGCACTATCATTTGTAGAAAGTAAGAATGATATAATAAATTTAAAAAAAGTATTAAAGAAAAATATAAAAATAATAGGAAAAATAGAAAGACCATTAGCATTAGAAAATATAGATGAAATATGTGATGAATGTGATGGAATAATGATAGCAAGAGGTGATTTAGGTGTAGAAATAGGAATTGAAAAGGTTCCAATGGTACAAAAAAAATGTATAAAAGTAGGTAGAGGAAAAAATAAAGAGGTAATAGTAGCAACACAGATGATGGAAAGTATGATAACAAATCCAATACCAACACGTGCTGAAGTATCAGATATAGCAAATGCTGTGTTAGATGGTGCTACAGGACTAATGTTATCGGGTGAAACATCGGTAGGAAAATATGGATTAGAATGTATAAAAATACAAAGGAAAGTGATAGAAGAAATAGAAAATAATAATAATTATTTTAATTTATAAAAAGAATAAGATACAGGAACATTTTTTAATTTATTCAAAAAAATATTATATTTAAGAATATTTAAATATTTGTAATAAGATTTATTTTTATTATCAAAAACGAAATTATATTTATTTAAAAAATTGTAGTACCAATATAATCCTTTACCACTTATATTAAATATAATATAAAAAGGTTCATTTTTGAATGAATATATAGTAATGTTAGTATCTTTATATAATTTTAAAATTAATGGATAAAAATGAAGTTTATATTCTTTAGAAAGAGAATATAAGGAATTAATATCAGATACATTTAAAAAGTATTCAAAATAAAAATTAAGTGGATGAAAATGTATCATATTATTTATTTTTTTAATATATATAAATAATATAAAATGGGAAATTTAAATGGTTTTCATGATATGTTTTTTGGTTTATTAGATAAACAATATTGTAGTATATTTTATGGTCTAATGTTATTTATGTTTCTAATAGTACTATCAGGTGTAGTAACATTAATTGGTTATGTATTAATGGCTAAAAATTTATCATTACCAGTAGTAGCATTTGGAATATTAGAGTTATTAGTATTATCAATTGGTTATATGCAACAAAGAATGTTATATTCGATGTGTGTTAAAATGTAAATTATGAATGATTATCATCTTCAATAATATTTTTAGCTTTACATTTTTTAACATGTGCTGCTAATGCTTTAGCATTTTTAAAATTAGAATTACAGTATGTACATAAAAATGGAACAACATCAGATGAAGCATATTTATTCATTAGTAAATAATTAAGTTCAGGTAATTCAAGTTGTCCAATTTGTTTATTAATATCTTTATTAAATTTTTTAACTAATTCAAGTAAAGAATTTCTTTGTTGTAAAAAAAATCTAAATTCTTTATTAATTTGAAATAAAGTAGAATCAGCAATATGACAATTATCAGAATTATCAATATGTTTTAATTTATTTTTAAGATGATCAAGCATATTAATAGCAATTTTTATTTTGTCAATATTATAATTGACATGATGAACATAAATAATAATATTATTATTATAAATATCAATATGAAAATCATCTTTTCTAGAAATTCCACTACTTTGTGATAAAAATATACCATCCATATCAACATTTTCTATATCTCTTATAAATTTTTCAATTTCAACAGGTGGTATATTATTAACATAATCTTTATTTTCAAATAAAATATTACATAAATTTTCTCTATAAACAATAAAATCACCTGATTTACCTTTACCTGTAGTATTTTCAATAGTAGCTGATGGAAAAACAGAATTTAATAAAATTTCTAGTTTATTTTCTCCATCAACACCTTTATTAGAAGAATGTTTTTGTCTTTCAAAATATGTTTTAATCATAGTAAATTCATTTGAATAATTATATTTGTCGACATGTTTAAGAATTTCAGAATTCATATTAAATAATGATTTTTGAAGATCATTATATTTTGAACTAATACTCGTTTCAAAATTATTTATTATTTGTTGATTAGAATTATTAGCTAATAAATTTTTAAAATCATTAATAATATTACTATTTAAATTATTAATTTTATCATTAATATTAAGATTAAATTTGTCACCAAATTCATTATTTAGTTTATCAAGTAAAAACTGATTATGTTTATCAGTAATAGATTGAATTTCTTTAATTTGTATATTATTATTATTTTGTAAATATTTTTCAAGTTCATTTGTATACATATCTTTTATGCTAAAAATTTGTAGTTTAACAGCATCTAATAATGTAGAATCAAATCTATCTTGATGAGATTTAACTTCTTTAATAGATGTTTCAAGATTATTACATTTAGAATTAATATTTTGAAGCATATTTAATATAATATTCGGATCATTAGAATTAGAAACTGAGTTATTTAATATATTAGATATAAAATCAATAAATAAAATATTTGTTTGCTCAAAATCTAAGAAGGTATGCTGATTATAAAAATTAATAATTTTATCATTATTAGTAGATAACATTATTAAATACTATAAAATATAAATCTTTAAACTATAATCTAAAGTATATTTATATGGATTTATGTTTTATATGTTTATTAGCTTGCTCAATTTGTTGGACAATATCACCAATATTTAATTCACGAGCTGGAAAATATTATGAAGAAAAGGATTATACAAATATGTTAGAAGCAGGAATAACAGGATTTTCAGTAGGAATGATAGGTACAATATTATTTATTATTGCTACATCATTATGTGATAGTTTAAGTACAAGTGTAGTATATACATATGCTTTACCAATAATATTTACAACAATAGCTAGTATATTTTTATATGGTGAAGTGATAAGCATTAAAACATGGTTTGGAATATTTTTAATATTATGTGGATTATATGTAATTTAAAAATAAATTAAGTGAGTAAATAAATGAGAGAAAAATGGAAAAAAAAAAGAATGCGTAGACTAAAAAGAGCAAGACGTAAACATAAACAAAAACATGCATAAATTAATATAGTATATAAATTACAGTTTTAAGTTAAATTAATTTAATAATATCTTCCATATATTGTGTTAAATCTGGTTTAACTAAAGTATCATAATTAATTACTAGTGTATCATCACCCCATGTTCTAGGTTGTAAACCATTAACATATACAGGACATGGCCAATGACTAGTAGTTCTCATAGTATCAAAATAAAGCTGTCTTTTTTTAGTAACAGCTTTAGTATTTTTTTTATGAGATCGTGGTAAGTAACATACATATTGTACAATTCTATTTTCACAATTTGGTGATCCATATTGATTTTGATGAAATGTTCTACTATCCCATAGTACTAGTGATCCTGCTTCAACATTAAGAATCTTTTTAGTATCTTTAATTTCATCTAAATATGTAGGATCTATTTTATTCCAATTAGATTTATTACAAATATCTTTAGATTTAAAATATGACTCATGAACTTTATGCGACCCTTCATATACAACTAATGAAGTATTTGTATTAGATGTTAAAGAAACAAACCCTTGTAGACATTCAAACCCTGGTTTACACGGAGCCTGATCAGTATGTGTCCAACAATTATCCTTCTTTTTTTTATATAGATCATGAGTAATATAACAACTACCATCATATGAAACAATTAAATCATCTGTTTCATAAAAATCTTTAAAAATCTGTTGAACTTCAGGTTGTGTTCTAATAAACCATGCGTGTTGTTGTTGTCCAATACCCCATGTTTTAATAATACCATGTGGACTAATTTTACTATGGATAGTATCAAAATTTTCAATAGTAGATTTCCAATTATGGAATAGTCTTAAAGCATGTTCAACTTTATCATCAGATAGTATATTTGGAATAACAACATAGCCATTTTCTTGAAGTTGTTGTTTAAAATCCATAATTATTAATACTAATTGTAGGATAGAATTATAAATAACTTTCAATTTTTATTAGAATAGAGTTTGAACTAGAGTTTAGATTAGAAAAATGTCTTACTCATGTCTGGTAGTTTTAGATAAATTATTTGGTTATAAATTATTAGTTATTATAATATTTTTATCTGGTATATTAATATAAAGTTATGTCGACCCAGCACCATTATATCCGAGAGGACCGCAACACCGAACGCATTGAAGAACTCAATAACAGAATCACTAAACTCGAAGACGAGATCACTACTGTCACCGGCAATTTAGGCATGCGTGCACTTGTGCTCTCGCGTCAGGCGGTCAACGACCATGTAAGGGCCAAGCACCAGCTTGGGCGAGCGATCAGGCAACCTGATAGCAATGAAGGCGGCTATAAAAAACGCAGAAAATCTTCCAAAAGAAAAACTAAAAGAAGAAGAAAAGGAAGAAAAACCAGAAGACATAGACGTCGTTAAATTTTAGTTTAGTAGTTTTTGTGAAGATTTTTGAAAAGTTGATGACAAATTTTATTGTAAAAGAAAAAATATATATAACGTCTTTATATATATTCTTTCTGACGACGTAGCCTATATTATATTACTATGGCTCTGAGATGGGCTGCATCTCGCATTCACTTTATGGCAGCCATGAATGCTTATCATGTGCGCAGTAGCTTCTCTCCCCCCCTTTTTGACTCTTAACATATTGGCCAGATATGTCCAGTTATGACTGTTTTTTGTCAAAATAGGTAACACCTAGAACAAGTTAGTAAAGGATTTTAGCCCTAAACTAACCCAGCCCGTAGCGCGCCTCATCCTGGTGCGGGTCTACTTGTCGGAATCTATATAGACCACAAGAACACATGATTCTAGAACCTGACCGACCGTTCATATATAGATACCTTGAAATCTCTTATATGAACCTATATATGAAATTTATTAATTAGCATACTAATTTATAATTTCAAATATAGTAGATCTAGTCTTAAATGCCGATCCAAACATTGACATAATGATAAGACCTAGTATGTATGCCAATCCATACTAGGTCTAAATGCTAGGTGATATTAGACATTAATCCTAAGATTATTACTAATATTATCTCCTTATTACATTTATGAAGATTAACATAAATATAAATTATAAGCCTATTTCAATTTTTTTCTAGATAATATATATAATGTCTGAAGCTCCTACAAAGATGGATGAAATTTTAATAGCACAAGTAATAGATTTATTTGAAAAGAAAAATTTTAAAAAGAAATTAATCAAAAAATTAAATAATAGTGTAGATGTACCATTTATAAATGAAAAGACAGAAAAAGTAGTATTAAATAAGATGTATGATTTATTAGTAACTGCCGTAAAAGATTTAACAAAAGATGATGATGTTAATGACGATGAAGATAAAGTTGAAGAACAATTAGAATCAAATAAACGAGAACGTTAAATTAGCCATACATCATTCTACTTTCAGCATAGGACATTTGCCAACCAGTATGTGGATTAGTTAATAAATATTTAATTGTTTCTTCAGTAGGTTTAGTTGTAGCAATTTCCATTCCTTTTTGAAGAAGTTCTTGTTCAGTAGTTGGTTTTTTATATGTGCCTTGATTAGAATCATTGATTTTAATCCAACAATTTTTAATATGTGTTTGAACATATTCAGGAAAATTACTATTAATAGTAAAACTAATAGCAATAATATTAAGTTTAGGATGAGTAGTATTTAACCATTCAATAGGATTATTAGTAGTCATGTTTGATATATTGTTATATTTTAAAATATATAACAATATCATTCAATTTTTAATTATAATATAAAATTAGCCTGAAGCTGATGGCATTTTTTCATACCAAACACCCCACCATGGTTTGAAATAAGGTATATTTCTAGTACGTCCACCACTTAATTGATTTTCACGATATTTATTGTATTTACGTGAAGCCATAGGTTGTTTTACTGCTTCAAGTGGATCGAATGTTGCGTGTTGTGGTTCTTCAAAAGTAAAGTTCATTTTCATTTTTTTTAAACCTCCCATAGTTATTTATATAGTAAGCTAATATAAAAAAATATACAAAAAAAAAGTATATGAATATGTAAATATAAATCTAATTGAAATAATAAAATAATTACTGAATAATAGGATATCTAAAATTTTCAAATATAGTTTTATCAATATTTGGAGTATATTGATAAAGTTCTGTAAATCCTTCATCAGTAGAAGGCTGTTGAAATTTTTTACGAAATGTATAGTATACAATTTTAGGAATAAAATTAGGTTGTTCAGATTGTTCACATCTAATATAGTTAAGGTGATAAGCTACATTAATAGGAGTAGTACAATATATAGAATCAATTTGAAGATGTTTTTCTTGTGCTTTTTCAATATAAAATCTTCTGGAAGGAATATCAGGAGAAGTATTATCAATGATAATAGGATTTTTACCAAGTGCTTGTAGAAAAGCTTTTCTAGTTTTAGCAGCAGTTTTAAAGATATCTTGACTAATAATAACATATTTATAATTATCAGCTAAATATTTAGCAAATGAAGACTTACCAGAAGCAGGATATCCAGACATAATAATGACATGATTTTCAACATATTTAAGTTGTATGGGATTATGTTTTAAAGTAAGAGGAGGTGGGATGGAATATGGTAATGTTTTTTCTTGTAGAAAGAATTCTTCAGGTGAAGTAACAGGAATATTAAGATTAAAACCAAATAGAAGGTCTGTGTTAGCAAAATCTTTGGAACGTCCAAGAGCATCACCACAATAAAACTTTATAAGTTTAGGATAAAAATTTTCAAGTATGGAACGCATGCATGGTTTACGATAAGGTTCTTGATAACAAATTAGAGAAGTAATAGTAATATCAAGTAGTTTACATATATTATTTAGTTTGGTTGTAATAGAAGGAACATTTTTTTTAGACTGATTAGTGATAATAATAATATGAAAACCTTCAAAATGAAGTTTTTTGAGAATTTCAGGAATACAATCATAAAGCCATATCCAATCATTTTCATCAATAGGATATATACGTTCACTTTTAGTTTTGATTAGTGTAGAATCAAGGTCAAAAGAGACATATTTTTTGAGATTTGCGTCAGGTTTATGAATAAGTTTATTCATAACTGTTGTGTATTTATAAGAAAAAAGTATATTTATAATTCAATTTTTATCTGCTTTTTTTAGATTTTTTTTTACGAGATACTCTATAATGTTTTGTTTTTTTCTTTTTACCACTTTGTATAGAAGTTTGATTATATGTATCAATAATTTTTTGTTTAACGTCTTCATTTAAATCAAAATCATCAGGGGGAGGTAAGTGGGAAAGATTAGCTTTACCCAATTGTGATTTACCCCATTTAATAAGTTCAAATATATATTCCTGTTCATTAGTAAAATTTTCTGACATATAATAAATATTAATATAAAAATTATTTATTAAATTTATAGATAATTAATGAAAAAATCAGAAAAATTTCATAGAATATCAATAGAAGAAATAGAAACAGCAATAGATGAAGATGTAAATTTTAGTTTTAAGTTAGATAAAGGTGACAAAAAAGTAGAAAAAAAAGTAGAAAAAGTAGAAATAAAAAAGTTATGTAGTAATCCAAATATATACATAATAGATAATTTTATAACAGAAAATGAGTGTGAACATTTTATAAAATTAGCAACACCAAATTTACAACAAGCGTTAGTAAGTAATAATAAAACAGGATTTATATCACAAGGGCGGACAGGTAAAAATTATTGGATTCCACATAGTGAAGATAAAATAACAAATAATGTAGGAGAAAGAATAGCTAAACAAGTAGGTGTACCATTAAATACATCGGAACAATATCAAGTAATATATTATGATAAAACAGAAGAATATAAACAACATTATGATTCATGGGAGCATGATGGATCAGAAAAGTCAAAAAGATGTATGAAATTTGGAGGTCAACGAATGTATACAGCATTATGTTATTTAAATGATGTAGAAGAAGGAGGTCATACAAGATTTACAAAATTAAACATAAATGTAGAAGCTAAAAAAGGTAGATTATTAGTATTTCAAAATGTATATGATGGTACAAATAAAAAACATAATTTATCAGAACATGCTGGTACGCCAGTGTTAAAAGGTGAGAAATGGGCGTTTAATTTATGGTTTAGAGAAAAACCAAGAAATATTATAGTATATGATCCGGATAATGAAAAAGTAGTAGAGAAAAATATAACAGGAAGTATAGAAAAGAAGAATATATATACAAGTAAGATAAGTGAATATCATGTAAATAATGAAAGTAAGTCAGTATATAAAAATTTTATGTCAGAAGAAGAAATAAAAGATTTAAGTAGATATTGTAATTTTAAAGAGGAAGATGGAAAAAAGAGATTAAATTGTTGGGGTGCAAATATAAATATAATAAATATATTAGAAAAAATAGCAAATATAGTAAAAATAGATAAATCGCATTTTGAAAATATTAATTTTATAAAATATGCGTCAAATTATGTTCATCAATCACATTTAGATGCGTATGATTTTAGTACGGAACGCGGTAAAAAATGTATGAAAACGCGTGGATTAAGTGGACAACGTATATTAACAATAACAGGAGTATTAACCAATAGTATAAAATATAGATTTATAGAGTTAAGTAAGGAGTTAAGCTTAGAAAAAGGAACATTACTAGTATATAATAATGTACAAAATAATTCAGATTTAAGGAATGATAAAATGAGGAAAGAAATAATAAATATAAGTGAAAATGAGGAAGCAATAGTATTTCATATTTATGTAAGAAATATGAATAATAAAAATGAAGAAGTATTACCAAGTATAATAAAAAAATTTGATAATCCAGGAACAAATAAAGGTGTAAATAAACAACCAGAACAAATATTTAATGAGAAATCATTAGATGATTTTAAAGCTACATTACATGGAGCATATAGTTCAGTATTGGAACGTGATAGTAAGGTAGGTTATAATAGTCTAAAATTTTTAAATAAAGTAAATTGGAGTGAAGTAAAGAAAACATTAATAAAATTAAATGAGATAAGTAAAAAAAATAATGGAATATTAAATAAGAGTTTATTAGAAGATGAATATATATTTGATGAATATAATCCAGTAATAATAAATGATGTGATAAATAGAGAAGCATTAATTATAATACAAAATTTTATAAAAGATGCGATAAATAGAAAAGAGATAGATTTAGGAGATAGACAATCAAATAGATTTAGAGCACGAAATGAGACAATAACAAGATTTTTACATTATGAAGTATTAGAATTAATAAGAAAAATAACAGGAAAAGAAGTAAGACCAACATATACATATTTATCATGTTATACAAAAGGGGCAGATTTACCAGCTCATACAGATCAACCAGATTGTGAGTATACTGTATCTTTTATAATAGATAAACCGAAAAATAGTAGTTGGCCTATATATTTAGATAAGAATAAGCAACCACATAAACATAAAGGTAGAGCAGATTATACACCAAAAAAAGATAGTTGTATAGCATGTGACTGTGAATCAGGAGGTTTAATGATATTTAATGGGACGGATCATATACATTATAGAGAACCATCAATATATGATTATTATAACATAGTATTATTACATTATAGAATAAATTAAAGAAATGATGAAATATGAGTGCGACAATCATGGTCAATAGTATTAAAAATATGAGCTTCAAGTATGAATTGAGTTTTAAAATAGTGTAAGAAAGACTTCAGTTTAATAAGTTTAATTTTATAATGTTTAATTTGATTCCAATAAATATTTTTATCAATAGTGACAGTAGTAAAATATTTATCTTCAATAAGTTTATCAAATTGTAAAGATTTTTTTTGATAAATATAATTAATATGATTAATGAAGTTAATTATATCTTGGATAATAAGAAGTTTCTTATAATCAGAATAGTTAAACATGTAACACCAGATGGGTGAATGATTATCAGAGCAAGTCATATTAATTGTAGTAATAATAAATTAAAAATATAATTCAATTTTATATAAAATGCCAATAAAAATAGAAATATATGATCATACGAATAAGATATATAATGTGAGAATATCAGATTTTACAGATGAAGAGTTAGATAATTTTATAATAAGTTATAAGATATTATTAAATAGTGATAATAATTTTAAGATGATATTTTCATCATTAGAGTTAGAAAATATAAGTTTTAGACAAGTAGTGAAGTTAGGATTATTTTTAGAATCATTTAGGCCAGTACATAGAAAAAATTTAGATAAGTTTTGTATAATAATACAGAACAATAAAATAATAAAAATATTAAATGGATTATTTATATTGATACCACCAGTAAGACCATATTTATTAGTACAAACATTTGATCAAGGATTAAACTATATAAAAAAGTGATATAATAGTAATATAAATAGTAATATAAAATGAAGAAGTATATATATAATATTTTAATTTTATTTTTAGTAAAGGGTTTTGTGATAAAAAGTAATAATTTATTAAAGGATAGACGTAAAATAAAATTAAAAGCAAGATGTTATATGAGTGATTTGATAGAACCAGCATTAAAAGTAACTTATGGTGGAGGTGAAGAACCTAAAATACGGATATTATCTAGTGAAACAACAAAATTATTATTAGAGATGTGGACGATGAATCCAGAATGGGAAACGGATGAAATGAAAAAAATGTATTTAATAGCAAATAGAGATGGTATAAATGATATGTTTATAGGATATTCACCAGAATATAATGGTAAAAATAGAGTATTATATATATTTCTAGCAAAAGTAGTAATAGCAATTACAGGTAAAGATGAAGATGATAATGAAACATCAGTAGCATATTTAAGTATAATATCAGGTGTATCATGTCCTTTTGTAAAAGGATATGTAAGTAGTTATGAGTTTAAAGATTTAATACAAGAGGCAATACCAATAATGCCAATAGATTACGCACCATTATTAAAAAATCCAAAATTTGGGTTATCATGGAAAATAAATGAAACAAAGTAATTAATCAACTTGTTCCATAGTAGATTGATCATCATCAGTACCATTTTCTTCAAATGTATCATGATTAGTAGTTTCTTCAAAAGTATCATCAGCATAATCATCATCATTATCATCAATAGAGAGACCTAATTTAATAAGTCTATGAATTCTATTACTAAATGATGTAGGTTCATCAAGAGAAAATCCAGAAGATAAAAGAGAAGTATCATAAAGAAGCCAAACAAGGTCATTAACAGTTTTATCATTAGCATTAGTATCAAATTTATTTTTTAGTTCAATAATAATAGGATTATTATGATTGAGTTCCATAGTTTTTTTAGAACCCATATGCATCATAGAAGTTGCGTTTTGCATAGCTTGTGCTTTCATAATTCTTTCCATATTAGCAGACCAACCATATTCACCAGTAACAAGAATACAAGGAGAATCTGATAATCTATTAGAAAGAATAACTTTTTCAACTTTATTATCAAGAACTTCTTTAATATGTTTACATAGTGGTTCAAAAGTAGTTGTAGCTTCTTCAAATGTAGTTTTTTCTTCATCGGAAATATCATATTGTAGATTTTCTTTAGTAGCAGACATAAGTGGTTTACCTTGAAAATCTTTTACTTGTTGAACAACATATTCATCAATAGGATCAGTCATAAGAATAACTTCATAACCTTTTTGTTTAAGTTTTTCAATGGATGGAGATGATAGTATAGCTTGTTTAGATTCACCAGAAATAAAATAAATATGTTTTTGATTTTCAGACATACGAGCAACGTAATCAGAAAGTGAAGTCATATCATCATTAGATTTAGTAGAATAGAATCGTAATAGTTCAGTTAGTTTAGAGCGATTATTAGAGTCTTCATGAACGCCTAGTTTAATATTTTTAGAAAAAGATTCATAGAATTTATTATATTTGTCACTATCTTCTGCTAATTCATTAAAGAGTTCAATAGATTTTTTAATAAGATTTTTTTGAATAACTTTAAGAATTTTATTTTGTTGAAGAGATTCTCGTGAAATATTAAGAGGTAGATCTTCAGAATCTACAATACCTTTAATAAATTGTAGCCATTCAGGCATAAGTTCTTCACAATTATCCATAATGAAAACTCTACGTACATAAAGTTTAATATTGTTTTTCTTTGATTTGTCACTATTAAACATATCAAAAGGTGGGCGTTTTGGAAGAAAAAGAATAGATTTAAATTCAAGTTGACCTTCAACAGAAAAATGTTTAGTAGCCATAGGATCTTCCCAATCATTAGAAAAAGCTTTATAAAATGAGTTATATTCTTCTGTTGAAACATCACTAGGATTTTTAGTCCAAAGAGGTTTATGTAGATTTAGATGATCCCATTCATGTGTAACTTCTTTAATTTTTTTAGTTTTTTTAGTAGTTTCTTTAGATTCATCATCATTAACATCTTCAACTACGGGTTTATCATCATCATCATCATCATTATTAGCTTTTACTTCATCATCATCATCATCATCATCATCAGTAACTTCTTTTTCAGTAGTTTTTTCAACATAAAGTTTAATAGGGAAATCAATAAATTCAGAATGTTTTTTAATAAGATCCTTAAGACGGTGTTCTTCAAGATATTCTTTCATATCTTCTTTTAAAGATAATGTGATACGTGTTCCACGTTTAAGTTTAGGTTCACTATTTTGTGAAACCGTAAAAGAACCACCAGCAGAAGATTCCCATATATATTCAGTATCATCATTATGTTTAGAGGTTACAGTAACAGTTTCAGCAACTAAATATGCTGCGTAAAATCCAACACCAAATTGTCCGATCATATTAATATCAGCACCAGATTCGAGAGCTTCCATAAATGATTTAGTACCAGACTTAGCAATAGTACCAAGATTATTAATGAGATCAGATTTAGTCATACCAATACCAGAGTCTTCAATAGTAAGAGTATTATTAGTTTTATCAGGAGTAATACGGATATCTAGATCATTATTTTCAGAGAGGGTATCAGGATTAGTAAGTGATTGATAGCGAATTTTATCAAGAGCATCAGAGCTATTAGAAATAAGTTCACGTAAGAAAACTTCTTTATTGGAATAAAATGTATTAATAATAAGAGAAAGAAGTTGATTAATATCAGCAGAGAAAGCAAAAGTGTCTGTAGTTGATGTCATAACAATACTATAATCTTTAAATAATCTTTAAATAATCTTTAAATAATATTATAAAAATGAATTATAAATATAAATTATAAATATAAATTATATATAACTAATACTATGAAAACGATTAATTTTAGAAAATAAAATAAGATAGTTTCTAAAATTAGTAAAGTTATGAATAGATGAAATTTTGAGTTCTTTTTTAAATTCATAAATAATAGTATTAATATTATCATGATCAAAGTAAAATTCAAAGGAAATAACAACTTTTTTTTTTTCAATAGCTCCAGAAATTGTTATAATATTGTAAGATTCATTTATAGTTTTTTTTGAAATAGTATGGAGATAAAATCTCATTATATTAAAGTGAATTTAAATAATATAAATAAAAAAATAAGAAAATACCAAAACAATTTTTACTAATAAGATCTAATAAATTATATGCTATATTTTTACTATTAAAATCTAATAAAAATGCTACAGCATAAAGAAGCCATATAAAAATGAAAACACTAAGAGTAATATAATTAATATAATTGAATTGAACAAAATTATCAAAAATATATTTAAAACTTAATGTGAAAAAGAATAATCCAATAGTTAGAGAAATATATTTATTTAAAAATTTAATTTCACCTAAAAATCCGAAAATAAGCATAAGAGTATTTGCTGTGAAAATTTTAAGAAATATGTCACCATATTCTTGTTTTATAAAGTTAAAATCAAATTTTTTAAGTTGATCATATTTTTCAAGTTCAGATTTTTTAGGATCATAATAAATATTATTAAATAAAGAGAAAAGGGACAAAGAAATAAGTAACATATTTGTTGTAATAAACCAATCAAGATATCTAATAGTTGTAATATTTGATTTAGATCCAATATAAAAACCTAATATAATATAGCCGATAAATTCAATAATACTAACAACATATTCAATAAAGTATGCGTTTTCAAGAAGTATAAATTGAGGTTTATAATAAATTGACGATACAGTTAGATAGAATATTAACAAAGTGATAGCTTGTATAAATAAAGAAAAATAGTATGATGATTCAATAGTAAACATTTATATATAATTGATAAAAAAAATTGAAACATAGTTATAATAAAAAGGTAAAGTATAGTCAAGCAACCAAAGAACGAATCAAACAAACAAATAATGAACAAGATCAATAATATGATGAACATGAAGAATGTGATAAAGGAAGAAATGAAGAATTATTATTTTTGGGATATTATAATAATCTATAGTGAATATGATATTGAAGAGAATGATCAAGTAGATTATGATTATGATGATGATTATATTAATATTTAAAAGAGAGTCCATTCAAGTTTATATCGTATATTTTCAGGGTCATTAAAGAATGAGGTAACATTAATAAGTTGTTTTTTAGTTTCAAGAGCATATAAACATTTTTTTAGTTCAGTAGAAGGGATATTATCGGATGTCCATGTAGGATTTGGAATTATACATTTAAGATAAATATTGGAATCATCAGTATCGCAAATGATAAGATATAGTATATCTTTTGAGAGTTTTGAATTAATTTCTTCAGGCATCCATGCTAAATATAATAGAGATTCTTTTTTTGAACCTTGAAAATAAGATTCAAGTTTATTAATATGTTTAAGAATCGGATTAGATTCGAGTATTTTTTTTTCATTATTAGCCCAAGCAATAGGATCCTTACAATTTTCCCAAGAGTCATTCTGTTGAATTTTAATATCTTCCATTAATTTATTGTACCATTGTGATTTAATAATATTAGTTTGTTGTGCGTTAATAACTTTTAAATCAGTTTGTGGTAATTTTGAAGTTTTATATATTTTATTAAGTAATGAATATGATGATACAGTAAAAAGAGATAAAATAATACCAAAAAACTTCATAATCTATATTATTGAGATATGTTTATATAGTAAAAATTGAAATATAAACCAAATACATAGATAAATGTAAGCAACAATATATAAAATGATTCAGATTTACGATACAATTGTAATTAATGATTCTGGTGAAGAAATTGATGATGAATGTGCGATCAAGAAAGCATTTAGTGGTAAGTATATGAATAAGAAGATAGCATATGTATGTGTAGGTGGAAAAATGATTTCTGAAGAAAGAGTAAAGCGAGTACAATCATTAATTCCAGAAATAGATGATATTTATACAATCGAGGAATTTTATTTTATGCGTAGTAGTTTCAATATGAAAATTATTCAGATTGGACCAATTAATAGTTGTTATATGGATAAGGTAAAGTATATTGTAAATATGGCAAAGCCATATGATTATATTCTTCAAGGTGAACTGGGAAAAACAGTAAATTCAAGGGAAGATAGTAAAGAGGCAGCTGAATATTTATTTAAGAATGCTGAAAATAGTGAAATAGTAGATGGACCTTATCCTAAGTTTACGTATAGTAATTCATTATATTTTGGAAAAAGGATTCAAACTGAGATAATTAAACTAGGACACAAGAATACATTAGGTCGTGCGCCACCTCTACCATTTACAATACATTTAGTTGGGCCAGGTGGAGCAAATTATGAGTCAGTAAAGGCATTTTATTATGCTATAACATATAAGGATCTAGGAAATGTTATTCCATCGAGTAATAGTTTAAATAATTCACTAAAATATTTTGAGAAAGTGGATTATAATCATGAATTTGTGATGAGTAAAATGCGTGAGTTTAATCAAACAGAAGATAGTCAGAAACTAGGGTTAGCACAAATGCTAACAGTATTTGAAGAAGTTTTTGGAGTAAATAAGTTACTTTTATCATCAGATAAGATGTTTGAAGATCAGGAAAATATGACATCATATCATGTATATAATGATTTAATGAAAAGAAAACCAAATACAGATATGACACCAGCATATGATCTAAAAGCGATTCATGTTGCTATGACAGGAATTAAAAATGCGAGTGTTGAAGATATTATGTTATACAATGATTATGATACCTTAGTAAAAACTGTAGTAATTTTCATTATTGTACTAGTATTTAGTAATTTACTATTAAGTATGTGTTAAAGAAAATAAAAATAAATAGATTGTTATGAATAAATATTTTTTTGTCACTATGATTATAAAATAAATTCAAGTGACAAAAACATGAAAAAGCGTATAAAATATGGTAAAAGTAAAGCGAGAATAAATAGATTAATTTTTCTAAGACGAAGCATTTTATTGAGTTTAGATTTATCATTTTCGTATAAAGATCGCATAGTGTCAATAGATTCAAATGTTAAGGATTGATAAATATCATTGAAAGTAGGAATATGATGATGTTGATCTTGAAGGATAATTGATGCTGCTGCCATAACAGAGCCATAAATAATTTCTTTTTTAATTGATTTTGGTGAAATAGGTACCATAGCCATATGAAGAAGATTAGTGTCGCTTCTAGAAATTCTGATAGGTCTAAGTTTATTTAAGATAAGAGGGTCGCTTTTAATTTTCCTGAGAGGAGTATTAATGAAAGCTGTCATAATAAGGAGTTATAAGAATATTTATAAAAATATTTATAAATAGATTTATAATTCAATTTTTAAATAAGGTGACAAAAAGTGAGAAAATATAGAATATAGTTTTTAACTTTTTTACTCCTACGGATGTCAGCTTCGCTGACGGTAAAAAAGTTAAAAACTATAAAAAATTCATAAAAAACTATTATTTTAAGAGTATATTAGATTTAAGATTAGAACTAAAATTAGAATTAATATTTGCGATGGGTTTTTTTATTCTTTCTTTTACGATGTTTTTTAGACTTTTTCTTATGTAATTTTTTGTGATGTTTTTTTGATTTTTTATTTTTTCTTCTAGAACGTTTTCTTGTACCACCAAAACGCAGAATGTCCCTGCCTTCATCATCTTTGCCTATATCTGGTAGATTGTTAAGAAAAAGGTTTGGTATTATGATTTTTGCCTGAGCTATTTTTTCATCTTCAGACGCGTGGTAGACAACATCGTAACACGGAGGCTCGCCATTCAAATCTTTTTTGAGCTCGTTAAAGAATTCTACATTAGTATATTTAGAATCGCTTATTAATTTAGCCATTTCACCGCAACCAGAGACGCCGTCGTCATCTTTCGTCTCCGCCGGCTCAAACAAGCCGTTAATTATCGCCGAAAATGGGCCGGTCATATCCGAAATCTGCACGGGCTCCCCGGCCTTCGTCTCGGCCGGGTCGTCATCAGAGTTCCGCTGCAAACCGCTTCGGCCTTGCAGGTGCCGCGGGACGGGGCGGAACGGGCCGTCATCTTTCGTCATCGCGTCGACCATCGACTTGACCTCGTCGCGTTTCGTCTTCGTCGGGTCATAGACTTTTGTGATAGTCGCGTCGACACGTTTTGCACTTATTATTTTATTCTCAGATTCAGTAACAATGCGCAATGCCTTGACCGGTGTATTCACAATGTATATGTTATCTTTATTATGAACATGTTCATGTGGTAAGGGGAAACCAAGGACCTTGTTCGATTTGGTTCCCCAAAACACTTCATCATTCCAGTCACTTAAGTATTCAAAGTTTTTGTCTTCTATTATACTACTAATTTTACTAAGAGCTCTACTAAGTTCAGCAAGCTTAGAAAGTTCTTTGGGGGTCTTCCGTTTTATTCTACCATCATTGTCTTTCTTTGACTGCAAGCCGGATAACGCGACACCAGCTTGTTCAAATGTACTTTTGTTCTTTTCCTCACTCAGTATGCTCTTGCTTAGAGGTTTATGGAATATACCACATGGAAATAAGTTAAATAGATCTGCTTGCACGCGCTCGTTATCAGGCAGCACGATATTATTGTCGTACTCGGTGGCGCGTACTATGCTAACACTTTTCAATATCTCCTCTAGGTCAGGTAGGGTTAATTTATCGATATTATTAATTCGGATATTAATCTTATCCTTGAAAAATAGTAAATTATTATATATAAAATTTAATGCGTTTTCTTTACCAACAGTTAGTTGTGTTTGTAGTTCAACAGCTTTTGTCTTTAGGTAGTCATTAATGTCGAAGGCCGCGGCTGTGCCGTATGCTATAGGCAGCCACACAGGTAAAGATAATATCGAACCAGCAGCCGCGCCCGCCATGAACCCCGCCTTCGCGCCTTCTTCCCCGGTGAACAGGCCCACAAAGAGGCCCGCCGCGACACCGCCCACCACCTGGAATGGAGCGCTCGCGTGTGAGAGGATAGTCTTTCCTAATATGTCGTGGTCCTCGACCTCTCCCTTGCGTATCTCGCGATTGACGCCTTTTCTCTCCTGATATTCTGGGAGCAGCGAAAGTGCCGCGCCCGCACGCTTTTCTATTTCTTTCTGAAATTCAGGCGTTGGCTTTATAAACTGAAAAAAGTACGTCATTGCATCAGCTCCATTTTGATTAAACCATAACGGAATGACTAAAAGTTTTTCTGCTGGTATTTCATCAGTTATTATTTTTAGTTTCAATATATACAATTCTTGACCGTCGTAGCTTGTTTTTTTAATCATTGTCTGATATAATTCTTTTATTTGGTCATCATTGAAGTTTTTTAGTAGGCTTTCATTAATTTTTTTTGCTGTTTTTACCTCAATTTCTTCTGGTGAAGCTGGTTCTGGCGAAACTAGTGCTGGTGAAGCTGGTGCTGGTGAAGCTGGTTCTGGCGAAACTAGTGCTGGTGAAGCTGGTGCTGGTGAAGCTGGTTCTGGCGAAACTAGTGCTGGTGAAGCTGGTGCTGGTGAAGCTAGTGATGGTGAAACTGGTTCTGCTGTTTTTACCTCAATTTTTTCTGCCATTACAGAGAGAGTTTATATATATATATATATTAAAATTGCTAAATTTATAATTATATTGGATTATATATATGGATGATAAAATAAGATATATGTAACTCGTTATGTATTATGTAGTATAATAATTATACTAAAAATATAGGAAAAAACATAAATATTTTTAACAATAATTGTTACTTATTATCTAGGTATTTTTTGTAAAAACATTTGTAGTTACAATTTATTTTACAATACTATTCTAGTATTTTTTGTACTTACATCTATTTTTACA
>Ga0181389_1000222_pt1 | contig 23637 bp, 23 predicted proteins | sample 12SPOviralmetaG_FD_130121 | JGI IMG/M metagenome (GOLD analysis project Ga0181389, IMG submission 130121) | Marine viral communities from the oligotrophic San Pedro Time Series (SPOT) site, San Pedro Channel, CA, USA - 12 SPOT_SRF_2010-06-29 | ecosystem: Environmental > Aquatic > Marine > Strait...
AACCACATATCCCATGGGATGCTTTCATGGATAAATATATCAGTCACGGCGTGGGAGAACACGATGGGCAGGCGTACTTTGTTCTAACGATGAAGGAATATAAAGTGGTAAAAGTTTACCCAAAACATAAATATTGTGAACTGGAACTATTACAAGATATCGATATTGAAAATGAAAAACATGGCCTCATAACACATTACTATGAACAATATAGTGAGGATAATATCACGTATAGTAATAATTAATATATTATTATATTATAATGCCTAGGGCTACTAAAGAATGGAAAGAGAAGAAGCCACTATATAAACCAGTACATAGCAGTAATCCCAAGAAGAAGGGGATGGTCTACGTAAAGCTCGATGGAAAAAAACGGTTAATCCACTTTGGACAGAAAGGAGCCCCAGACTTTAAGAGCGGAGCCTCTAAAGCCCAACAGAAATCATATCTGGCGAGATCTGGTGGTATACGGAATAAAGAAGGGAAACTTACCAAGAACGATAAGAATAGTGCCAATTATTGGTCACGGCGTATCAACTGGTAGTCCTCCTCTGTTTCATGGATAGGCTCCAGATACTTCACGTGTAATCCTTTCTTGGCCTTATTATCATTAAAAAATACGCAACTATATCGTGTGCCTTCAAAGGCTTCTACCCAGTGTCGGTATTTACTCCCATCAAATTTTACTGGTCTCTCACGGCTATCATAATAGCGAGGAACTCCATTAATATCAACAATCGTACGGCCACCTTTATAATCTCCACAAGAAATCAATACAGATTCACCAATATTTGCGGTGTCTTTGTGTGGTAATATCCTATAGTTTCTATTTAACTGTACTCCAGTAAACTTAAAGTCTTCAAAATATATATCTCTTATTTCCTCAAACATTTTCTGTAATTCTGGGAACTGTGTCTTCAGCGTGGTTTCAAATCTCCCAGTCTCTTCATCTAGTTTACGTTGCTTGTGCTTAGATATATAACTTCTCCACGTATATCCGTAAAGTACAGACCCCTCATAGGGCCATGGGCGGTTAAATTTAACACGTCTACTTGTGGGTGTTTTAAATTCTATTTTCTCAAGTTCTTTTTCTAGTATCTTCATATCTTCGTCCCAGGTTCCAGTAAAATATTGAAGGTCCATCATAATACATACCTAGATAATATATTTTTTAAATTTTCATTAAACTCATAAACATATCTTTTTTGTCCATATGTGAAGCATATTTAATTTTATTCATTTGACAGAATTTCATGAGGTCTTTGTTGGTAAGAGCCTTATCAAAACTGGGCCAGTTGGGGCTCCCACGGTGGAGACAAGAGTACCCCAGAATTTCTATACCACATCTTGCTGGGTCTGGGTCTATTGCCCAGAACCTTTTGGGGTAATTATTAATATCCTCCAATAATTTTTTATCCATATATTACTTTTCTATATAATTATTATTATTTTTTAACTTCAATTTATTAATTATTTATTACGAGCCATATGATTTAATCTTAAATTAACACATTCAGGGCCACGTCCTTTCTTCTTTTTGTATTGTGACACATAGCCAGGGAATTCCTCACATATCTTATCGGCTGCCTTTTTACCATCCTCGAGTCGTTTCTCAAGGCCTCCCATTTCATCACAGATACCACCAATACTATTATAATTCTTTGTAATAGGAGCAACCGAGTTCAGTCGTAGGATTCCACCGTCTCTTATAAAATATTTAATATTAAAATAATAATCCTCCATGTGTCTCAACCAGCAATCTATTTCAGTTCTTGATTTATCTATACGTATAAACTGGAGAGCACCAGAACAATATTTTAAGTTCGTTGTATAATTGTCTTTCATAAAATAAGTGTTGGTACACAGAGGGACTCCGCCAAAGAATAGGTTATTTCCTATTAACTGGGTAAAGAATTTCTCTATAAGTGTGGACATGTCTTTAATTGGGCTGCCGTCCATTCCCTTTAAAGTTGTAATATCATCGTCCATTAAAACGATTTGCTCACCATGGTGTGCCCATCTGTTTGTGATATAATGGCGGACAGCACCGATTCCTTTATAATCTTCTGGTACTAGTACAACATCTAAATCTGGATATAATAATTGATATTCTTTTTTATTTTCTTCTGTTGAAACAAATATTGTAATTTGTTTATATTCTTCTATTCTAATAGAATCCTTTAGATACTTTAATGTAGTCTCACCCAGAAATTTAGCTCGATTGTATGATGGTATACATAATTTAAATCTTGGTTTGTTTAATTCCATAATCTGGTCAAATACAGAATTCTTAACTCTGGCGACCTTTTTAACTTTAGATAAATTCCTCCATAAGTGGACCCCAAAGATTGTAGGATTCTCTAGAATATCTTGGAGGCTTGGGCACTTCACACCAAACTTCCACGCATCTTTGCCACCTATTGAGGTCTTCTCGTACAGTTCCTTGGCGAAACTCCAGGGAATAGGGCAGAATGCGTGAGGGTCTTCGACCAGTCCCATAAAATCTTTGTGTACAATCCTCTGGAATAACTTCTGGAAATTATTTTGATGGGCTGGTTGTTTTAATCGTGTCGTTTCACATTTATGTATTATCTTTTTCCACGGAACTATTGGAACTATCTGTCCTATTGCTCCTATCATCGCAGTCTTCTCTCTATCTTTTGGGATAAATGCCCCAGAGCGGTTGCTGTATTCACTACAAAGGAAATTACGTTCTGGTAATCTACGTAATAGGAAAATATCGGTATCCAACCAGAAACACTGTGGGGTCTTATCCAGCAATTGATACCTAAACATGTCACTAACAGGTAGTGGATGGGCCTCTACAGTGGGCTCCGACGGATAAGGGAAAATAGTATTCGCATCCAGAACCTCAACTCTAGGGTCATGGCATATGGTATTACAAATTGTAAAATTATGAGGCAGAGCATATGTATATATAGTAATTTTATAATTTAATTTAAGCCAACTCGTAATACAGCCGATAGATGTCTCATCTAAATGCTTCTGTATCCATAAACATGAAATAGTATTCATTATAGTATAGTCCTAGATAATCTTTATATACTGAGAGTTTTAAAAAGTATATATTGTTTTGCCCCTCTTGTTTTTATAAAGAGACGCTCGGCAGCCATGGAGGCGAACGGAGGTCTCTCAAAATCTATAGGATGATAAGAATATTTTTTATCAAGTGCCCTCTTGTCCCAATTATTTTTGGATGGGTCTCTTATAAATTTATATCCATTTATACAGTACACATATTTATTATTTTTTAATATCTCATTAAATTTATCAAGTATTGTTTCATCATCCCAGTGCTGGATAACGTCTTTAATAATAACTAAATCATATCCAATCGGTGGATTCTGCGAAACGTCTTGACAAACAAACTGAATCTTATCAGTCTTGTGTTCGCTCAGTTTATCTACAAGAAAATCCACGCAATCTATTCCAGTATAACTCTCACCATTAAATTTAAAGTGTTTCATGATTTCCCAGTCACCACAGCCAACATCTCCAATAGTCTTAATATTATATTTATCTATGATACTTCTTAATTCTCGTACAAACCATTTATTAGCATACGAAAAATTACTCCCAGTCCCAGAAGATCCCCAAATATTCTTTTTATAAATGTGAGAGAATTTATTTTCCATTATAGTATAGTCCTAGATTAAATCTCAAATGATTTTAACTTTATTGTTTTTCTTTTATTTAATATTTTCATAATCTTTTTCATATCCTTAAATTTTAACTCATAATCCTCTAATGGTACAGAGAGACTTTGTCTATTAAACATTTCGTTGTTGGGGTCATAGGCACAGTTAGAGGAACATTTAAATTTTTTTAATATAAATTTTATTAATCCCATATAATATGTGTAAACATTTAAGTTGGTGCGACTTGATATCCCAGAAGTTTAACAATATATATTTCTATATTATGTGTATTCCTAGAAATGACCAAATGAACTGGGAGCGGATGCGGTAGAAAATACTGGGGCCGCCAGAGAACCGAAGCTGGGCACGTTGGACCCAGTGGTGGCAGCGAACTGGTCTGCCGATACTTGTTTTGCCATACCAGCCATCTGGGTATTAGCCTTCGCTATGGCCGCATTAGCCTTATCAAATGGGGCGGTGTCTTCAGCCTCCTTCGTGGATTCGAAAAGCCCATCAAGACCAAGACCAAGACCAGCAAGAGCCGCCAGCGGACCAAGAAAGGGCATAGCATCACCGAGAAAACCACCTACCTGGCCAGCCGCCCCAGCCACGGTCGCCCAAGTGGATGCCGTTTCCGCCGCTAATGGGGCCACGTCCTCCGCGACCTCTGCCCCTACTTCTGTGATATCCGCGTCGGCTGCGCTCGTGATTTGTGATGTGTCTGGAGGAGGGTCGTCTGGTAGAGGGTCTGGCTCTGGTCCTCTTCCTTGCTCATCCAAATCCATCCCACTCCTAGGATTTGCTCCACCTTGAAGAGGATTGGCGTCTGGAACTTCTGGGGTGCCGTCCTCCTCGGTGACGTTGATGCGTGGGTTGCCGCCACCTTCTGGGGCTTCTGGAGGGTACGCATCATCGTCCGCAAGGCCAGCATTCCTAGTGGCTGGGTCTGGGGCCCTGCTGAAGTCTTCCAAAGTAGATGCTGGTCTGTTCGCCACCAGGCCAGGGATAGCACCAGACGTTGCGGACGCATCTGCCCCAGAACTTCCAATCTCGCTCAAGAAATCTTCTGTGTCGCCTGCGATTTGCTCTGGATCCGAACCCTCACCAGGGGCACGTGGTTTAGGCCCCCCAACATCTTCACCATATTTAGGCAATTTACTTATAGCCTTCCTACGCAACCACCCAGCGAACAACTGGGTCCCCTTGGCTATCCCAGGTATAGACGTATCAATACCGAGTTCTTCCATCATCTTTGTACCAGTCGCTTTTGCTTTGATTCCAGCATCGGCGAATGCTTGTGCGGACTTTGTCGATGCTGTCGCTTGAGCCATCTGTTCTTTGACACCCATAAACTGTTCATTTTCTTGTAGTCGGCCTTGAGCAATACTTCCTATGTTGTCACCATATGATTGTAAACCACGTGAAAAGTCGTTTGACGCTGCGTCATATGCTCCTTCCATGTTGTATATATAAATAAGATATAATAAATAAAATTATTTTATATTATTAGGAATCATAAAGTCATCTGTAAAATTTCCGTTCTCATCGTATTTCTCCCAGAGGAACTCCGTATGGTTATGCCAGGCACGCAGATTCCTATAGTCATAAAAGGCAAAATGGTATGGTCGCTGTGTTGCGTAGTCTAATATATTATTAACATTTTTACTAGTACCGAATGTGCCTTGTAAATCATCGCAGAAACTCTTTATTTGTTTAGCGGAGGGATTTCTAAACATAACCATACCTTCCAGATTATTCTTGACGATGGGCGGTAAACTGTTATGTGACTGATAGGACTGGGTAAGATAGATTATAGAAACATCTAAATGTCTTAAATAGGTAGACGCAGTAAATAATCTGGCGGTAGGAGAGCAGCCAAGAGCAATTAAATCATCAGCAATAATAAGGGCCCTATCACGGTCATCTCCCATATCCTTTTGAAATTGTATAATACCATCTATAATCTTATCGTGATAGGTTTGAAACATATGCTCTTCTCCAGCAATATTACGGAGTTCTCGAGTTGTACTGTCAAGTCCAAGGTTAGGACTAAATACATATACCTTAGTAAAACATGGGTCTACTTTTTTTTTATCACTACCCCCATAAAAGTCTGGGCGGAATAGGTTCATCAAATAATTAGATTTCCCACTCTTACTCGCACCGACAATAGCCAGACGGAAGGGTGGGGAGATTAGATTGTCGTGTGTTTTTCTATATTTAGGCCTACTGGGGTCTTCCATTACTGGGTACACATTTAAATCGGCGTCCATATTGTTATAATATAATATATTATATTAATATATAATGGCTATGACAAAAATAGAGAGGCTGGAATACAACAAAAAATATTACATATTACAAAAGGCTTGGAATGAAGGTCTGTTAGAGAAATATCCTTTTGGAAATGGTGTAAGAAGAATGAAAAAAATAGAGAATAAATTACAGAGCAGCGGACCAGAACATAGTAATCGTGTCTCTGTAGGTGGAGTAAGTTATATAGATGGTAAATTTAAGGTGTCGTTTGATTAGGCGTCCATAGTATCAGCCAGACCATTACGAATCTGGAGAATCTTCACCGATTCACAAATAACATCAACCCTTTTAGAGAGTCTCTGTCTACTATCGGCGGTTGTAGAGCCTTGCTGTTCAAGTTGTAAAACCATAGGGGTAGATCCCACTCTGTACCCACTATTCTGTGGATTCAGTCCACCGTCAACCCCATATCGTGATAAGTCAAATCCTATCCATGCTTGTGTCCCAGATATACCGTCACGAGCCTGCTGGTCGCTCAAACCGTTGTTTGTACCATTATTTGTCTGGCCAGACACAACCATCTGGGCAAAGTTAATATCTGTCCCAGCAGCGCCTATCGCATATTTACTGTTAAAATCATAAGTGTTAGGGAAAACATTAATGGGGGATTCAGCGGTCATCGCCATATAACTGTGTGTCTGCGATGGCGTATCCACAAGGCTATCATGTATATGGAGGTCATTTACTGTTAAGTTATATTTAAAATTCTGTCCTCTATCGCAGCGGCACCGTCCATTCAGTTTCTGGTAAGAGGCTGGTCGGTCATTAGCAGCCAGATTATCATTAAATCTATGACTAACATAAACTTTCATTAGAAGTTTGCCCTGGAATCCAAGTAGAATATCTTGTGTGTTGAGGGCCGTCGTGTTCGTTGCTGGGAGGGTGCGGCTAATCATATTAATTTCTCTATAAGGGAGTGTGATGCCCTGCGACGCTGCCGTGGCCAATCCCATTTCCACTTCTTCATTATAAGTCAAATAATCCAAGAATAACAGAGGATTATTTATACTAATTCTCTGGTCCGCTGGTGTGATTTGGTCGTTCACTTCACTTATAATCGTGGCCACTTCATTAAAATCAGTTTCCCAATCTATTTCTACACGGACCTCATCTTTAAGGTGTTTGATGGGAATCTGTAAATGCTTGAGGGCTGGGAAAGCCTCCGAGAGCAGTAGGGTACATTCCCAAGAGAAATTAGCAGTAGGCACAACAGAGTAACTACCGAGCTGTCTACACAGTCTGTTATTCGTAAGTTGGTTAGAAACATCTTCGGCCGCTTTGATACGCCCATTCGAACTATCATAATAACCATGCTGTGAGCCTAACTTAACATCGCTGACTTGCTCTGCGTGGTCTGGGTTGGTGCCCAGTTTGTGGATAAAGGAGGTCAAAGCCACGTCAGGGTTGGTGAATAAAAGACGGCCACCCACATAAAATCGTGCCCTACGTATACTATTGAGGCCACCAGAAAACTGTTTAAGGCATACCAGTTGATTGCCGTCGTTCTTTCCAGCATCATAGGCATCCCATCCTATAGACCAAATAAGACTCGAGTTAGAATCTAAAACTGAACCACTTTTGGGGAGAACAAAGGTGGTCGTAACTTGTGATGTAGAAGTCGGTTCAAGGCGTATCGTATTTAAGACTGTATCTTGACTTTCGTCAACTGCTTGGTTCTGTTGGAGCACGCTTGGAACTGTAGATTGTACATTCATTTTATAATATAGAACAATAAAAAAAAATATGAAAAGATTATTAATTTAAATTAAATCTTTGATTAGATTTACATGACACTAATTCCCTGTGGGCTCACCACATAGTTCTGGCGAGCCAGATAGAAAGAGTAGAAGGCATACGATTCGGTTTGTCCTGGCAGATCTAGGTCTTGTAATCGTGTTTGTATATCATAACTGATTGTTCCATTCACATCTATACCAGCCCCACTACTTGGGTCATAGTTACATCCTAATCCAGACACACCCTGGAGTTGTGCCCCCACACCGTTGAGATTGTATGGCTGGACTTGACTGTATAAAATATCCTTGGGATTTCTAAAGGCTCCCAGATAATCATTTAAGATTTCGGCGGAAGTTGATAATCTATTCGCAAGAGGCTGGTTGACATCAACATCAACAATCGTCGTCTTTTCCATAGGATTCTTCACACCATCGCGGAGGAATGTTAATCTTTCTATACCACTATCTATAAGTGCGTGGTTATTTTTTTCTGGGTTGTTAATATCTTGAGTGGGCTGTGTATTATGTATAGAGGATAGCAGACCCTTTAAGGCAAGTCTATGGGCGATAGAACTAAAAGTACTGTCAAGGACGCTGTAAATAGAGGTCCATGTCATAAAAGACATAGTAGACTGTGGTGTCTGTGTTTGTTGCTGAATTTGCTGTGAGTTCATATATAAGAGGGGCATAGTCAGCGAGACATCAAACAGCGTGTACGTTGAGGCTGCCGTGGGCTTACCAGCACCAGTCCCCCACCACAGCGATTTACTCTGGGCCAGATAAATGGAAATTTCTAAACCTCCCACTTGATTTAAATTGACATCTTCACTGTGGAACATACCTATATGTATAGGGATAGAACAGTCTAACAGACCAGCATCGTAGCCCCCACCAGTAATCCCTTGGTTCCATTCACCAGTTGTCCCCTGGCCAGTTGTAAGATATTTACGCTGGAGGACATTACGTTGGTCGGCCAAGGAAGCACCCCATCCACACTCTCCATGAGTTGAGTTGTATCGCCCCTTCCCAGTTGTGCGGCATTCCATATTGACATTACTGTTCATCTGTTTAGGCGAATAGAGGCCAGAGTACCACGCAGAATTAAGACGGCCCATATTGTGGACTGCTTCTAGTTGTGTACCATAACGTCTGGAAGACACAATACACTGGTCGATTACCGAGCACATACCAACAGAACTGTCTATGTTAAAATCGTCTGCCTCCGCCACCGCTGCGTTGCCCCCAGTTTTATCCACGCGGATCTTAAAGTTAAGTCTTGCGTCTTTCATATTCGCTGTGGCCATAGTATCGGCGACAGAGAAACGTATAATAGGCTGACTACTATCTGGGGAATAACCAGTAGTAGAGTTATTAGATGGAGATAATTTTACGAAGCGTTTCTGTTGGACAGCAACTGAATTCATTTTATAATATATAACAATAAAAAAAAAATGGGGATAGTTTATAAAAACCATGTTTTTTTTACGATAATACTTCCACGCCTGCTGGAGTGATTATAACACGGTTCACGTGATTCACGTATGACACAGCATCTAAGTTCACATTTGGGTTTGCGGTACCATCGTATTCAAGATAGACACGTAGACCCTTATCAAGATTCACGGTGGCCCCATACTTTGCTAGACAACGTGGTATAACAAAATTCTGTTTTACTTTCTTAAGATTGCGGAGAGGGATATTACAAGCACGGAGACATTTCTCTAATTCTACAATATGCTGTGCGGAGAAGTGGGTCTTTTGGGTACCGACCATCTGGTCTAATTGAACTGGCTGATTAGGATAGTACACTTCACCGACTTGAGTTCTATAGTTTTGGAGTTGTCTATACTGTCCTTGTATATCCCAGTCCGTTGCGTTATTTATAGTCCAGACTGCGAGGCCAGCGGCCGTACCAGCTTGGAACCGTGGGACCGTCAGTATACCACGTGCCCTAGACACAAACGATGGTATTTCTAAAGTCTGGTTGCGGATTCCAGACTGAACGGTATTGCGGTAGGTTGTATAGGTATTCAAATCCAACATAAGACCCTCCTGGACTTTCTTCGCAATACTTTCTATATACTGAACTGGAGGACGGATAACCTGGAGCACCATCGAAGCACGGTTCACCACAAATTCTATTGTAGGGTCCACCGCCGCCTGTGCGTCTGTCCCAGTTGACACCTTAAATCTTGGCTGGGCACCGATTGCTCCGCCGTTGGCGTTGTGGGTAATAGTAATGACACCAGTTCCAGAATCTTGGGCCAGACCTGTGATTGGGACCGCTGCCGTGGGCGTGCCTCCATTAGCAGCGACTGGCGTGATAGACATACCCACAGCAAATGGACTATCCGCAAGATTAGTGAAGCCAACAAATGGAGGAGTGAGCACGGCGGTCGTCGAACCATTTCCAATACCAGTTGCGGCGTGTGGGTAAGAAGTGGCTGGATGGACTTTAAGCGCTTGTACGTTATTCTGGACAAGCCGTATTTCTACAAGAACATCTCCTAAAGCGATCTGTGGGACCACAGACATCAGTTCAAATAATCCAACACCCCTTAATTCTAACTGAAACTTCTTCTGTGTGGTGTCAATCAACCCAGCAACCGTCGTGCTGTTAAGTAATTCACCCATTACTGCGCCAGACTGTGTGGTCTGTGCTTGGTTGTCTGTTTTCAAAGGGTCGCTGATATATCCACGAGCACCGTTCTGTGTGGAGTTACGCTGTTGGATGGACAGACTATCCGAGTAATTGACAAAGATATTGGAGAGTGTGGAGTACTCTGTGGTTTCCGAGAGAATAACACCATTCTGTGAAACTCTAATCATATCTATAATAGAAGCAGCCCCACATTCCTGGGAAAAACACATCTTATAATTAGGAGGCTGACCCACAGCATTTTTTGCGGACACTTCGAGTTGGAGTCTACTCGTGTGTGGGTCCCAAAAACCAACGGAGCGTGGTAGGAGGAAGCGAATTATCTGGCCAGCCTTGAAATCGGTTTGATTTTCAGCTGGGTTTATGACTTGATATGAATTTAGAGGCATGGTCTGCGATGGCTGGTACATGGTATATATACTTATAATAAAAAAAAAATGAAATAAAATAATATAATATTTGAATCTAAAAGTGTGCTCTTGCCACACCGAATCGTTGACTATACTGTTGAGTTGTAGAGAAATTATTATTTATATCGTTTTGTTCTGGGGCTTGTTTATTGATAGCGAATGGTGCTACCGTGGGGACTATGATTTTATTTAAATGCTGCCCTGGAAAACAGCCCACGTGGTCACACGCGTCGCTCGAACTTCCTGGTGCTGTACCGCTCGTCTGCTGTCCCTGGCCCCCAGCCCCTGCGGTTTGTGCTTCACGTGAGTAGTCAGTCAAATATTCGCTCCAAGACATTCCCATGATATAATATATCTATATATTTTTTTTTATGGATTCCAACTGAAGCACGAGTCATAGGGATTGGGTGCTGGAGTTTGTGGACGGCGGAAGTTGTTAGATCTCGCAAAGACTCGGTTGGTAGGACGCCCACTCTTCGATGCAGCAGCATTCTGTGTCCCTTTCAGTACTCCAAGAGAATTATGGGCATTACTCATCATATTATACTGATGCTGTAATTGTCGTTTACCATCCTCCAGTTCTTTCCTAGCGGAAGCCCTCTCTTCCTTTCTTATATCTTCGGCAATAATAGCCAGAGTTTCTTCATCAATTCTGCTATTTGTTTGTATACGATTCGCCACAGAGTCGGTGATTTTATCATAATCTATATTCATATGGGCCTTGGGGTTTAGTAGGACCTCCCTATTCTGTTCTATAATTTTATCTTCTTCTATTTTTTTCTGTGCGGCTTCTAGTCGCTTCTGTCTATTGACATCTGCTGTGGCCCTTTTCTTCTCGGCGGCCAGTGCTCGCATTTTAGTCATATGTGCTTTCATCTTTTCGGTCACTACACGTTTCTTTTTGGGCGGCTTTGCCGCTACTGGTTCCAGTTCTGGGGGTGGCAGCGCAGCCAGTACCTCCTCTGTAGTGTCTGGTAGGCTCACACTCTGCGTCTGGACAGGTGCTGGCGATGGATCAGGGCGTGTTATAATTTTCTGCGGCTTTTTAAAGACTTTTTCTTCGTCCACGTCCATAACTGAAGGGCCAGCTGGGCTGGCTTCTGGTTTAATAGCGAGAGTTGTGTCTGGCATTATGTTTTTTCTGGGTGTTGGTAAAGACATCCTATAGATACTATAGACAAATATTTTAATCTATAGAGTACTTAATTAATAATAATTAATAATGACTTTTATATTATTAGTATTATTAATAAATCTAAATAAATAATTAATTTTTATAAAAAGTAAAAAAAGAAAAAGAATATATTTTTGTTAATAACGTTAATAATGAAATTAGTATTATTAATTATTATTAATTATTATTAATATTTTTCCGACAGAGTCAATTCACGTCGCGTGGGGTGGCATGATAAATTGCGGCGGATGTGGGGTGCGACAAGGGGCCTATTATCACCGTTGTGCCGCCATGGGTTCCGTAGGGTATATTCATAATTCCATCCGCGCCAAAAAAAACCGTGGTCCGCATACCGTGGATTTCCAGCACGCTTACTATCGTCAACCGAATGCCACCCAGCAAGCAGTTGTTCGCCCTCCGAGTAGGGGGTATCTTTTAACTGGGACCACAAAATTCTTGTAAGGCTATTAATATCGTTGTCATCAGCACTTAATGGTGCCTCACGGTGCCCTTCCGTACCACCCAACAAACAGTCAAGGTGCTTTGTCATAAATGATGCGAGAGACATCTTAATTGATAATATATGTATATGATATTATTGTATTCAATTTTTTTTATCTTCATCATCTTCTTGTTCGAGAGTGTCGCTGAACTGGGAATCTTGTCTTAATGTGGCCACACTCTCCGCACTACCCACTCTCTCACTATGGATGGAGGTGCCTATACCAGATGAGCCTTCTCTTTTCAAAGGAGGTGGGTTCGCTGAGCGAACGAAACTAGTAATCCCACCAGCCACCACAGGTCTAGTATCCACTCGAATCCCAGCACGTGCTCTAGCACTCCTCACAAGTTCTATATTATTTCGTACGCCTGCGACTGGAGGGACCACATTTGCTATTGGATCTAGTTCTTGTCTTTGTGGGATGGGGTTATCCCTTGGTATAATGGGGTTTGCGGCGCTCCTTCCCTGGACACTATTTGACACTCTGCGTAGGGCGGCGGCTAGGTTGAGACGTTGGTCATTAAATTTCTTTATGAGATTATTATCATTTACATTCTCCAGTACTTCATTATGAGCCGACTCAAGAGACCTAATATTCTGTGATAGTTGACCAAAATCTTGTGCGTTCTGTAAGAATAACATGCCCTCTGGTGTCCCAAAAAACTGTCTTTTCTCCACAGCCCCCATATCCATGATACCGAATGCTTGTATCTGCTGTCGTAGGTGTGATATAATATCTGGTTTGGCCTCTGTCATAGTATCCATTCCAAGACTGTACAGTTCATTTTCGAGTTGTGAAAGTTGACTTGTTTTACCAGATGCGGTGGACTGAAGATGTGTATTAACCATTTCCATGAGTTGGTAATCTAGATCTTGGACTTCTGTTATTTGTCTTGGTCTTGACATCGGTTTTGGTTTATAATTGATAATTTCATAAATGACTGTGGAGTTACTACCGAGCACCGATGGGGCCTCATAATTACTATTCACAATCCGTGTGGTTATTTGTGATACAACCATATCCTCACGGCAATAGAACTGGAGTTGGCCAGTAGACAGAACAAAATCCCCAGTTATAAAACTTTTATTAATAATACTCATCCCATTAACTGCTCCCACTTTACTCATCATAAAACTGGGCTGTTGTATAAGACTTGATAGAATAAGGAGATGCCCATGGGTCATTTTTCTGGGTAAATTTGAGGCTAGTTTTAAATTAGATTGAGTTTGAACTGTATAAGACAAATATAAATTACAATCAGCATTTAATGTTCTTGGGATTGTGGTTGAGTTGGTAAGCGATGTACTACCAGTTGTATTAGGAAGTCCCATACCCCTAAACATATTGGATATTCTTAGACCACCCACACTTCCATAGGCGTCTGTGGCGTTATTGTACTGTATATTTGCCCCTGAGTCTTTATTGAAACTATCCTGGGCCTGATTTATACTATATGGATAGTATATATTATCTCCAAACATTTCAACCATCCTTTTATTGGCTCCCAGCGTTGGTGTTTGGAATCTATTGTTTGTGTTCAGCCCAGCTTCGTTTTCTGGAGGAGCAATCGCACTAAGGATGGCCACGTCACTTTCAATTAGAGCCTCGTTGGTTCCATTAAACACCAACGTATATACATCCGCATTTATACTAGTAATACTAGTTCCGTCGGCATCTACAACAAATGGGGTGGCCGCATGGTTGGTATAGGTAAAGCCCACTTGTGTACTCAAGGGGTCTTTAAGCGTGCCGAGGAAGTTCGCCCCTATATCGCTGTTAATAAATCCAAGTTTATTTAAAAATCTTAACCCTATATCATCTATTGCTTTTAAGGGGTCTATCCCATTTGGATAAACATTCTGTATTATTGTATTGAGTGCGACATCTTCTGGTGAGAAAACACCACGTGGGTATGTGGGTCTACACCAATTTTGGGTGTTTATTCCAGAGAGTGCGTCGTGATTATAGAGACCTTTAATTCTATTACCGAAAAATATCCGTGTTGATATGTCACCACCTTGTCCGTCTTGGAATGGGGATGAGTAAGGCTCATAGAAAAATTCAAAGTTAAATGTGCTCAATAGTGTGGAGAAGGTGAGTGTCATGTTCGTGGCCCCCACATACTGGCTACAAAGTAGTCTATCATATAATGGGTTTGTTCTATCTTGTACTGCCTTAATAGGGTATATTGTTGCTTCATATGGGAAATCTGCTGGCGTGTTATCATCTGGATTAATGGCGAGTTCGTAGACGTTGCGAGTTGGCGTGCCACTGCTCGAACCATCTGGAAGGGCTTGACCAGCCAGAGTCGTTTTACCAGGACCGTCGGCGTTGGAGATTGCCGAGGCGGTGGTGAAGATAGTAGGAATCGGTGCTCTATTCGGTACTACGCCAGACCCATCTGCTTGGCCAAGGGTTGGGTTATAATTTCTTATAAAAGTATTAAAATTTCTAAAAAATATAAAATATGCCCTTTTATTATGAAATTCTGGTATATGTGGTAAATCCATTATCGGCAACTGTACTACTAGATCACCCACTAACCACTTCTGTCCTGGGTCAATCCCCCCTATCCCTACTATGTGTCCCCCAGTTAGACCAGAGGTATGAGTATTAAACTGATAGTCTGTCAAATAGCGTCCATCTGGGCCTATACGGTTATTACTTGGATAGACTGGGAATATAAATTCATTCTGTACGAGACCACTTTCTTCTGGTGATAATATAGTAGCCCCTGTATCTCTGTCGATATACCCAGTCTTGGCGTGCGATGCCCTATTCCAGAAGTTAGCAATATCACTCGGTACTACAAAATTCCTATCTATATTAAATGTTTTTTGTTGGAAACATCGTTCATAATTATATATAAAACCAATATTAGTCGCAAGAGTTTTATTATTATATGTCTGTTCTGCCTTCCTCCTATTAAATACATCTAGGTCTGCCACATATTGGTCTGGTTCGTTCTCAATTAATATCCATTCACCCATACCTCTGGAGAATCCAAAGAATTTTGACTGCCTTGTTATTTCAAAGTCTTTATAGGCTGGGCTACTCGTGTCTGTGGTAAGATCCGAGAGTCCATGTGTTAAATAATAATTCCCCCCATGGTTATATGTATTACGTGTCTGCTGGTTGATAAGTGAACCAGTCATCACCTGGGCCCACGTGTTCTCCCCAACATTATTCCCCCTTTCTCCGCCAGTCTGTGGGGTACTTGTCGCTAGAAGCCTATCTAGATTGATGTCATTTGTATTAAAGAAATTTTGACTTGAATTAACCGCAAGTGTCCCATTAGAAGTTTGCTCTTTGGGGACCCAGTTAAATGATGGATCCGCCAGAAGACTGGCTGGGTCTTGTATCCATTCACACACATAATCCCCTGGGGGTACCGTCGCGACTGGGATATGGCTCCCTGGGGTCCATTGTGGGAGTCCAGCCCCTGGTGTGGGGCGGTTGATGGGGGCTTGTTGTTGTGGTGTTGTGCGCTTCCCAGTATAGTTTAGTCCATGGAGATTTCTACCAGCAAGTGTCACGTTAACGGTAGTGGCCCCCACAACCATCGTCGTAGTCCCTGCCCCACCTCCACCCAAAAGCATATGTTCTTCATATTGAGTCCCCTTTGCGAACACAAAATACCCTTGGGTTGGGAAGTGTTGTATCCCAGTAGTGCCCAGTAATGTATTCATATTTGCTATATTAAAATGGAATACTGAGTCCGTGGTGAGGAGGCTGCCGTCGTTTTGAGTTGACACGATATGTACTCCAGCCACATTCGCCAGACCGAGTTTCAGCGTAGCCCTTTTGAATCCTTCGCCACTCTGCCCATCATTTACGCCAAGACTGACACTACCATCGTGTAATATATTAGTGTCCAACTCTGGAAGATAAGGCCCCTGGAGTGTGCGTGTGCTGGCTTGTCTAGTCATACCGTCTCTCCTAAAGAGACCACAGTGGACATTATCTGTATCTACCGCATTCCCTCCATAATTGCTGCTATCTGGGAGCAGCGAATCGAAGACTGGGGGCATATTAACATATCCATCAAAGGGGGTATAGTCTTGGTATTTCCTTGTTGTCCACGAGTTTTGCCATATAGATGATATGAAACCTTTTCCTATACCAGTTTGATAGAAGGGCATAGGGACTAATAACATTTCCACGTCATCACCGAGACTGGTGTAGAAAAACTGTTTTGATTTCTGCGACACAGCTGGTATTTGCTGCCCCCCATTCAAATCTATTTGGGCTACAACAATAGACTGTGTACCCACTAAACCCTGGGTGAACCCACCTTGAAAAAGAAGACAATCACCTTCGTGATAGGGCTTCGTGACGTCCGTGTTTACTTCATCTACAACAACACTCTCTATAGTTCGTGACGCACTAATCGTTACTATGACGCTGAGACCTCTGCCGTCTTGTTTCCCATTAGCACTCGCACAATAATAGGTGTCAAAATTGTATTGTTGCCCTGGGGTGTAGTCTGCTCCAACATCAAAGGGTGTGCCATTAAGGAAAATTTTTGATGGAATTCCCCTATTCATATATTTATTCGTTAATGGAAAGTTATCGAGAGCGATTGGAAATACGGTGGGTAGGTCGCTCTCTCCGCTATTATCAAATTTTGTAGGTGAACCCCATTTAATAATCCTTAGATCCGAGTCGCCATGCTGTAGAGTACTTTCTGTATGAGGCAGTATATTATTTTCCCCCACACAACACACACCACCATACACACTTATAAATTCATTATACAAAGCCGTAAATTTCGTGTTATCAGCCATATGACTTATCACTTTATATCTAAAATAGACAAAGACAACCGAACCCACTGGCAACATATTAAGAGGATTTGTAAGAATAGGTGTTGACTCTCCATCTATAGGAACATTCTTGGTATTGTGTGTACATTCGATTCCTTTATTACCCAATCCAAAAGAGTCTGTAAATTGTCCTATACGAAAATCAAAGGCTGAGTCTCTATTGAAAACACATATCCCTTTATACATGGAGAAGTCTTTGTTATACCCTCCTTTATGAAAGACACCAGATACAAATTCATCTTCTTTTGGTTGTAGATTATATTGGGCATTAAGACAAGGGTCTAGTTTATTTATACTAGATAATCTACTAAAATCATATATTTTATTATTCTCTGCTGTATATTTTGTATTGCCTATCCCATTACCATAAACAAATGCTCTAGACGGTTCAAAGGACTGTGCCCATCTTAAGAGTGGGGCACGTTGGTAATTATAGCCCTGGTCAAAATACCCCAAAACAGTACAAATACTTCCATGGCTATTTACATTACGGACTCTTGCTCTAAATCCACTACCAGTTGATGATTGGGTAGCCACACTAACAATATCACCTCGTTTATAGCCACTCCCCCCAGTCGTAATATTTAATTTATAGATACCATTATCTGTAAGTCCAGTAGCCGTAATAACAGCGTCAAACCCAGTCCCCCCAGTTCTGCTGTTAGGAATAACCCAAGTGCCGCCATTCACGGCTACATTATGGGCCCCATCTGGGCCAGTACCTTGGCCCTGGCCAGAGCCGTCAACAAGATATCCAACTGGAGAGATGACCATTTGGGCTGCGATGACCTGCCCCAAAGTATTTGTAATGGCCTTTGCTCTTAACCCAACATCCCCTGGGTGAGCATTTTGAACCCCAGTTGGGTTTGGATTGTGGTATTCTATAATATCTCCATCGCTATAATCTCTCGACTGGGATGTATTAACTATCTGGAACCCAGTTATTTGGCCGCTTCGGTCGCTTGAACAAATCCCAGATGCCCCACTCCCATTCCCAGTAATTGTTACGAGGTTTAACGTATGTGTGTTATCTTGCTGGTAGTTTTTCCCTACGGAGATGTATTCTAGAGAACCTCCTCGTGTCATATAATCATAGGAAGTGGTTTTGTTATTAAGCCCATCGTTGACAATATAGGCTTCAGTTAGCATCGTATGGGAGTTATCCTTCTCCGCCCCATCCTGGGTAAATTGTATAATTTCTGTGTCAATTCCCTGGGCATCCAAGAAAGTACTAGCACATCGCATCATAGACCCTTTAGGAACTATTATAGGTTCATCGAGAACATTTACCCACTCGGAATTATCAGCCGACTTTGTTGTTGAGTGTTTACAAGAGGCCTCTATAATTTTCACATCTGGTGGCTCGGTGAAGTCAAATTGCGCCTCTTCTTGCTGTGCTTCTTGGGCCATCTGCTGTTGAGGCGATGGTTGTGTGGCTTTTCGTTGTGTGTTCATAATATAATATGTATATATATTATATAAGAATCATAAACCCAGTAAAAATCATAAAATATTTTTTAATATTTTTATATTATATGAAGACTATGTCTCTTACGGATAAACAGATGAAACGATTACGTGAGCACGCCAAAGATCACCGTGGTGGGATGCGGAGCAAGCACATGAGAAGTATGGTAAAACATATGAAGGATGGCCATTCATTTACAAAGGCCCATAACGCTACAAAGAAAGAAATGGGCCATGGAGAATGCTCGTGTCATACAACACGAGGGGGACGTGACAAAAAAGAAAAATATTAAAAAATTATATTGGTACAATATAATGGATACTAAAAAGAAAGTGGACGGAACTCTATTTACATTAACAGAATTATTAACACACAGTTTTAATTTAACATTTCAAAAATTACAAAACATTAATAAATTTTTAACAGATTCATTAACAAGAATATTAAACTGTGTTGATAGCATCAACGAACGTGTACAAGAAATAACAGTTATATTATTAAGAATGGAGGGAAAGATTTAACGTGTTCTTGGCCGTAAATCTAAATCTATAATAACTGGATGCTCAATACCCTGGATAAGAGCCCCTTCATTATCTGTGAGTCGCACCACTATTTCATTTGCGTTGATGACCTCTTTATTTTCAAGGCTGTGATAGACCAGCCAGTTTGTCGCTACATGGAACAGACCTACATTCGCATTCCCATTATCACCAAAGGGTATAGAAGCGATTGCTTTGCCTTGTCCACCTTTATGTTTAGATTTAATTGGAAAATTATCTAAATGTACAAGAATATTATTTGTCGTCCTCTGGTTAAATGTAATATCATCCGTGGACCCAAATGTCATTAGGTCATCCGTATTTGTATATGGAGTAGAATTCAAATTGATTAAATCTCTAAATCCTTGTTCATTCGCAATAAATTCCTGGCCAGTATAACTGGCTCTGTCCATCACCGCATAGGAAGGATTAAGTGCGAGTGTACTGGTTCTCACAGCCTTTATAGAGGGTGCTTGTCCGTCCAGAGCGTGGGCTTCGAAGGTGGCTGCGACCGTAGGGTTGCCGCTGGGCGTTTGCCCAAGACTAAACGTGATTGTAGTGCCTGGAGGAATATCCCCAGTCCCTCCGTCAGTAATCGTCAGCGCTCCTATTTGACCAGTCCCTGTGGTTGGACCGACAACTGCCGATATACCATACTGGGTGGAGGTAATCGTTTCACCTTGCGTGTACCCACCCCCACTTACTTTATTGGACACGGCTGGTTCTACCGCCACCGTGAGTGTAGCGAGGAAGGACGTGACATGGCCACCCCATGTTCCCACAAGGCTAAGTACATCTCCAGCGGTGTATCCATTTCCACTTTTAAGAATGGTGAAACCAGTAACATCGCCTTGAACAGAAGTGGAAGTGATTAACACTTCACATCCGCTACCAGTACCGCCAGTTGTGGTACAGACCTCCCCAGCACTATAAGCAGCCCCATCACTTGTAATAGACGTTCCAGTATCTACAACACATCCAGTTAAACTTAGTATAGAAACTTTAGGCAATTGCCCTATAATCCTTGGGGTCTTAACAGACCAGACTGGGTGAATATCTCTGCTATTGGGGTGGAATGTAAATCTATCTGGATTCTGTACAAAATTAAAGGTTGACACCGTTCCATCCGCCGCAACTTTTTGGTAAATAGCGGTCTGGGCCTGTGGTTCGTCTGGGTCATGATGATGGGCTGGGACTAGAATCCTCAGTCGGTCGCCTATAACAAACGACTGGCTAGCCGCCGCAATTTGTGTTGCCGTATTATCGCTGTACTCGTATATTTCAATTTCATTCGCCACAGTTGTCCTTAACTGGAGGACGGCCTCATCAGCCGATAAGGCACTATTAGCCGAAATCCCTATAAGAGACTCACATCCACCAGTGGGCATAAATTCAATAACATAGAACTCCTCTGGACCAGCACCCCCAGTCTGTGTAATAATAGCACCAAAGGGGAAGGGCTGGAAATTAGTCAAACCGTCTCCAGAAACTGTTATACCCTTTCCTGATAGGGCGTAAGTACTGGCCGAACCAGTTTTGTAAAAAGTTCCAGCGGCCCTCGCCCCTGGTCCGCCACCGCCTCCATTTGTAATACCAGCCATTTGTAAATCTACAAATGCGTTGATAGGATCGCCAGATACGTTCCTCGCTGAATCTGTTATCAAGGCAGTATTCTGGAATGAGTTTTGGATTGGGTCAAATTTAAAAGAGAATGTTAATTTTTTATTATCCCCACCGTCCACAGCCACACTCATGGTCACCGTGGGATAACACGCCTGGGTAATCTCGTCCAAAGTTCCAATATGGGTGTGTATAGTATTTTGTATAGCCAGAGTAAGTGCTGCTAGATCTGCGTATGACCCAGCTGGGACAGTCAATTCGTTTAAAACATTTTCTGGTCCTAGTCTAAGCTGGAAGTTATCGTTCCCAGTACCAATTACATAGCCGCCGCCGATTTTGTAGGAAGCATTCAGTAGGCCTACCTCGCTGTCTGGCTCTATCATAAGACCTTCTGGCATAAAATTGGTAAACAGATTGGCGTTGGTATTGTTGTCGCTCTTGAGAGTGATTAACATTTTATAATATAGTATAATAAAAAAAAATATTATATTATTTATATGAAGCACTTTGTAATGGAATTAAAACACGTCAAGGACCACGTAGAAAAAAAGAAACGGAAACTCGATACCGATTCTTTATTTGATTATGAATATAAAGAGGGTGGGAAAGTAAAGATGGGAAAGAAATCAAAAAATGAAAATGAAAATAGAATGGATATGAGTGTCTATAATATTGTGGGCAAGGGCCACCACCGTTACAAAAAGGATAATAATTAGATAGTCTTGTGGGGCTTACTACGTAAATCGTATTTACTTTTCTCCACGCTGTCTACGATTTTATCTATATTCTCTGTGCGATTATTGACGGCTTTGTCATTACGTACAAAAATCTTCTGTAGACTGCTGCCCACTTTATTAATACCATACAATCCTATAAGTTTCCTAGTCAGTTCACAATTAACGTTCTCGCAGAAAGAAGTAGAATAACCACACCATTCTTGGCACGTAGTACAATATCCCATTTTATATATATCTATAATAAAATAATATTGAAAATAAATTTTGAATATTAATCTTCATATTCACCATAACCCTCACTACTAGATCTAGTCGCATCACTATCACTTGGGTATTCATAGTCGGCATTTTCTTCCACATATGCTTCCTCGTCCTCGGCCAATTCTATAGTATAAATTAAATTATCTTTATTAGTAACAAGGAGATGGGCAGACCCTCCATAGTCCAGAACCCATCCCTGGCCTAACTGTTCTAACCACAAATCTGGATAAATGTCTAGACCATCCCTTAGTACATTCATAGATTCCGCCAAGTCATTCTTATATTCTTCTGGTAAGGTCTGCGTATCTATATGTAAGTCAAAATACCAGTTTTTAAAATTCTGGACAGATACCTTGGCTTTCTCCAATTCATATAAATTACCAATCCTTTTTCGTTTATCTTCTGGCTCTGGCTTGGCTACTTTAGGCGGTGTGGAGAGAAGGTGGCAGTGGTCGGCTTCTGGGCATACGTGTTTGGCTTTTAAATACATGTTATCGAATGGTTCATTACACTTTTTACAAGTCCTTGACTGGTAGCATTCGCTCGCCGAGAATTTTGAGCCAGTTCCCTGGTGTCGCAAATGGTCCTCAAAGGCTACATTATTATCTGGGTCTCCCCAGAAAAATCTATTACACTTAGAACATCTTTTGGATTCCCATCCTAACATTATAGAGTGCTCCTTGGATTTAATATGCCTATTATAGAGTGTCTGGCTTGAAAAGTCTATCTTACAAGTTTCACACGTAAATACAGTCTGTAGTTCACGGAGCCGTAGATTAATGATTGCGAGATTCTGTACAATATTTGTTTTTAATTTTTCTAAAACTTCAATCTCTAATTCTGCCATGGTATAATATAATCCTAGTTTAAATTTATAATAATCAATTTTTATAATAATTAATAATACTTATTTCATTATTAATATTATTAATCTCAAATATAATATATTATAATTACAAAAAGATAAAATATAAAAAAGAATATAAATTGTTAATAACGTTAATAATACTTATTCCATTATTAACTATTATAAAAATTGAAAAGCGATCATATATATTTATAAGTATAAGATGCCTCTTCTGTCTGTGCTACGCAAACTATGTGTGGATTGTAAATTAACAGATGATATATGTAAAGACTGGAAGAGCTGGGTAAAATACCCCAAGCCCATAGATGGTAAAAAGAGATGTATGGATTGTGCCTCAATCTATGGGAGAAATGATTCTATAATGTATGTATGGGAAAATAAAAATTGATTTGATATATTTATATATGTATACGTACAAAGAGACAACAAGATGACTTGTATTAACGACAAAAACTGTGAACTGGATGAGTTTGACTGCTGTGTAAACTGTTGTGAATGTAAAAACTGTATAAAACTATTGGAAGATTGTTTTTGTGGAAATAATATTCATAAAGGATTGGTTAAAGGCCGCCATGGGGATGAAATGAGATGTGAGGATTGTGATATTGATGGTGTTAATTATCAAGGGGGATTGACTGATGAAGAAGAAGAAAAAGATTGGGTCGAAATGCTCGAAGAATTAACTGGGCAGCCCACATTTATAAAATGGACTGCGGAAGATTTTTGCGACAGAGATACTTGTTATTTCTGTAAAACTAAAGACATATGGCAGTCAAAACACGAAGATGCTGTGTGTGATAAGTGTGCGGAAGTATGGAAATATGATGAAGATGACGATGGATATAGGAAATGTGAATGAAG
>Ga0181389_1000223_pt1 | contig 23563 bp, 33 predicted proteins | sample 12SPOviralmetaG_FD_130121 | JGI IMG/M metagenome (GOLD analysis project Ga0181389, IMG submission 130121) | Marine viral communities from the oligotrophic San Pedro Time Series (SPOT) site, San Pedro Channel, CA, USA - 12 SPOT_SRF_2010-06-29 | ecosystem: Environmental > Aquatic > Marine > Strait...
GGTGAAGATGAATGGGTAAATTATATTGAAACTAATTTTGTAAATAAAAATAATTATGATTGTATATGTACAACGTCAGCACATGATAGTCATTTTGAACATAAAATAGTATCTAATTTAGGATGGCCTTTAACTAGAACAAAATCTATATCCTTAATAGAATATTATTCACCAAGTACTTTAGAAAATTGGACACCTAATACTTTTATAGATGTTTCTAAGACATATAAATTAAAATTAAATATGCTTAAAGAATTTACTTCTCAACAACATAGATCTTATTTTAAAGAAGATACTATTAAAGGATTTCATACAAACTTTCAATGCTCTAAAAAAGGAACAGAATTAGTAGAACAATTTAATTTAAAACAACTATTCTTATGAAAATAGTATTTTTTACAGAAACTCCTGATATAGGAAAAGTTCCTAGAAATTTTAATAATATGAGAACAGATATGGCTTGGTTATGTGCTTTAGATGCTGTGCATTACCCCATTACTAAAATTCATGAATTAAATGAAAATTTTGATTTAGGTATTGCAATAATCCCTAAGAAAAAAGAAGGTTTATATAATTATCCTCTTATAGAACAAATGAAACGTGTGTGTAATAAAATAGGTACAATGCAAGAAAGTACTTATTGGTATTGGCAAGGGGGAACAGTACAATCCCAATTATGGTATCATAATGTGTTACAATCTATGGATATAATATTTTGTCATAATGACATGGATTTAAAATATTATAGAGGAATTACCGATGTTAGATGTGAGTTATTACCTACCTTAATGATAACAGACAATATAAGAACATATGAAGGTGAAAGAAAAGGAGTTATGGTTGGGGGTAATTGGGTCACAGCATATAGGGGTTTTGATTCATATATAGTAGGAAAAATATTAAGTGATAATATTTCTTCTCCCACAACAGGCAGAATGAAACCAGATGAAAAAATGCTAGACATAAATCATTTACCTTGGATTGTATGGTTAGATTGGATGTACGAATTATCAAAATGTAAATATGGGGTACAGTTAGGTACTGCGGCAGCAGGTACTTTTAATTTAAATTGTTCTTATTTAGGAATACCTTGTATTGCTTATGATAATGTTAATACGCAAAAATATTTACACCCAGATTTATCAATCCCCGATGGTGATATAGAACAAGCAAGAAAATTAGCAACTCGTTTGGTTAATGATGAAGAATTTTATATAGAATGTTCAAACAAAACTAAGAAAAACTTCAAAGAATTATATTCAGAAGAAGTATTTTTAAATAAATTTACAAAACTAAATGTGTAGTATATTATTTTCAACAAAATATAATAAGGACATCAATCTAGATGACTTAAACTACCACAATCAATTTAGAGGACCTGATGATACTTGTGTTAGTATAGATGAAACTAATGGATTTATGTTTATTCATAATCTATTAAGCATGACAGGTAAATTTACTCGTCAACCTTTTATAGATAATAGTATTATATGTTTATATAATGGAGAAGTTTATAATTATAAAGATTTTGGTGATTACGATAGTGATGGTGAATGTTTAATAGATTTATATAAAGAGTACGGAAAAGATTTTGTAAAAAAATTAGATGGTGAATTTGCTATATTATTATTAGATTTTGAAAAAGATATAGCAATAATGGCTACTGATCCTTTTAAAATAAAACCACTGTTTTATTCTACAGATAATAATGAATTTGGGTGTTCAACTTATAGTACACCTTTAAACATGTTAGGTTACAATAACATACAAAAAGCTAAACCTAACACAGCTATGATATTTAAATTATCAGACGCTACATTATTAGACGAATTTACTATATATGAATTTGATTTAAATCAGCATAAAACATCATTTGATGATTGGAATAAAGCATTTGAAGAATCAATTAAAAAAAGAACAAGCAATAGTTCACAAAATATTTTTATTGGGTTAAGTTCAGGTTATGATAGTGGAGCTATATGTTGTGAATTATTAAAAAACAACACACCTTTTAAAGCATACAGTGTATTAGGAGCGTGTGATCCTAGAATTATACATGAAAATAGTGCTATTATAGATTCACGACACTCAATGATTACACAATCTGAAAAAGCAGAATTTGAAACATTATGGAAGAAAACAGAATTGTATAATGCTCATAGAGATTTAGTACAAAGAGGTACTGAAGAATTTATTTATACTATTGAATCTTCTTCTAGTAATTATAAAGAAAGAAGAAAATTAATAGATGATAGAGCTTCATCTTGGTTGTCTTTAGTGTGTACACATGCTATAAATGATGGACGTAAATTATATTTATCTGGTTTAGGAGCGGATGAAATATTTTCAGACTATGGTTTTGGAGGTGTTAAAAAAACTCAACATAGTAACTTTGGTGGTTTATTTCCTAAAGATTTAAGCACTATATTTCCATGGAACAGTTTTTACCATAGTAGTATGGAATCTTATTTAGCAAAAGAAGAATACGTTTCGGGTATGCATGGTGTAGAAACAAGATACCCATTTTTAGATAAAAAAGTAGTTCAAGAATTTTTATGGTTAGATCATAATTTAAAAAATAGCCAATATAAATCAGTATTAGATAATTATTTTATAGAAAACAATTACCCATTTAATAGGGGAGAAAAAAAAGGATTTTAAAATGAGAGAAACAAGACCAGTAACCATTTTTTGTGATATAGATGGAACTTTAGTAAAACATGGTAGCCCTTTCGTGGCTACCCAACCCAATTTTCGTATGGAATTATTACCAGGTACTTTAGAAAAATTAGAGGAATGGGACAGAAAAGGATATAATATTATTTTAACTACAGGAAGAAGAGAAAGTATGAGAAAAGTAACTGAAAAACAGTTATCTGAAGTTGGGATTATATATGATACTTTAATTATGGGAATTAAAGGGGGAAAAAGAGTATTAATAAACGACAGAAAACCAAATGGAAGCAAAAATTATGCTTCTGCAATTAATCTAACTAGAAACGAAGGAATAAATAACATTAAAATTAAATAAAAAATGAGCAAATTCGAACACATCAAAGACAAATTTATTAGAGAATCATTAGAAGAGTACAAAGGACCTATTGATAGCGCTAAACCAGATGAATTATCTGTAAGTAATTATAGAGTAGAAAAACCATGGGGATATGAATTATGGTTAGAATTAAATGAATTCTATGCATACAAACGTATTCATATGAAAAAAGGAAATCAGTGTAGTCTTCAATCACATGATTATAAAATTGAAGCAAATTACGTTATTGAAGGTGAAGCAGAAGTACTTTTAGAAAATGATAAAGGAGTTATGGAATCTAAAATATACAAAGCAGGTTCTGGTTGGACTGTGCCTTTAGGAAGAAAACACAGAGTTATAGCTAGAGAAAGTTACACAGCATTAGAAGTATCTACTCCACATCTTAATGATGTAGTAAGATATGAAGACGACACAAATAGAGTATCAGGTAAAATAGAAAGTGAGCATGGGAAACAATAAAGCCCCTGGTTCTTGTATAGAATGTCGTGAATGTAATAAACAGGTAAAATACTGTACAGATTATGTTGGTGATAAACAGGCTATGGTTAAATTTTGTGTAGAATGCGATGCAAGAATAGAAGAAAAATATAAACTTTGTATTTTAGCAGCGGGTAAGGGAACACGTAATACATCAATAGATAGTTTACATAAAGCTTTATTACCTTTAGAAAATAAAGCTGTAATATCTCACATTATAAAAAGTGTCCCTAATACTATAGAAATTGTAATAGCTGTAGGATATAAATCAGAACAAGTAAAATCTTATGTTAATCATGTATTTCCAAGAAGAGATATTACATTTGTAGATGTTGAAAACTTTGAAGGTCCTGGATCAGGTCCTGGATTAAGTTTACTAAAATGTAAAGAACATTTACAATCACCTTTTATATTTACTTCAGCAGATACTATTGTTAAAGAATCATTTGTATTTAATGAATTAGAAGAAAATTGGTTAGGTGTATCACATGTTAGTATGGAAGATTCTTTAAAATATTGTTTAGTAAAAGGCTCTAAATATTTAGACAGATTATATTATGGTACTGGAAATAGAGCATATGTGGGGATGGCAGGAATATATGATTATAAAGATTATTGGAAAAGTTTAGAAGATCATAAAATTATCAAAGATGAATATCAAGTAGTTCATGGATTTGATGGTATGAATAAAATCAGACTAATAGATTTTACATGGTACGATACAGGTAATAATGAATCTTATGAAAATACTAGAAAACATTTTGCAAATGAAATAGTAGCAGTTAAAAATAAAGAATCAATATTCATTGATGAAGGTAAAGTAATAAAGTATTTTACAGATTCAAATAAAAATGATAAAAGAATAGAAAGAACTAAATTTCTTAATGGTTATTGTCCTCAAGTTACTAAATTAAATAATAACATGTATGCTTACGACCACGTAGAAGGTAAATTATTATCAAATATTTTAGATGATAATATTCTTAAAGATATTTTAAACTTTTATAAAAATAAATTTGCAACAGAAAGATTTGAAAAAACACCCCAATTCACAAATAATTGTAAGGAAATATATTACACTAAAACCTATGATAGAATTAAAGCTTTTACAAATAATTCTTTAGATAAAATTGAATATATTAATGGGGTTAAAGTACCAAGTATAACAGAATTATTAGATAAAATTAATTGGGATTCAATTTATGATAATTCAATACCTTCAAGATTTCATGGTGATTTTCAACCAGAAAACATAATACATGATGGTAAGGATTTTAAATTAATAGATTGGAGGGAATCTTTTGGTGATAGTTTAGATGTAGGAGATTTATATTATGATCTAGGAAAACTATACCATGCATTAATAATTAATGGTCAAATCGTATTAAGAAAAGGATATAATTATTCTGTAAACAGTAATAAGGCATATGTTGATTATAACACAAAAAGTAACTTATTATTATTACTAAATTATTTTGAAGATTTTTGTAAAGAAAATAATTTAAATTGGGATAACGTAGAACTTTTAGGTATACTACAATATATAGGAATATGCACTTTATATAAAGATTTTCATGAAGGAAAATATGGAGAGTTTTTATTCTTATTAGGAAAATATTTACTAACAAAAAAATTAAACAATGAAAAACTTAATTGATCTTTATAAAAAAGAATCAAACAATGCATTTTTATCTATACCAACAAAAGATATAGAAACATTTGTAAACATGATTATTAAAGCCTATACTAATGAACAAAAAGTATTTGCTTGTGGTAATGGGGGTAATGTAGCATCAGTACAAAATCTAGTATTAGACTTAAATATGCATCCATTTGTATCTGAAGATAAATCAGCTAGAAAAGGAGGTCGTAATAAATTTCAAGCTATAAGTTTATGTGATTCAGGAGCTACAATTACTGGTATAACAAATGATTTAGGATTTGAAAATATATTTGCTGAACAATTAAAATATCAAGCAAGTAAAGGAGATATATTATTTGCAATGTCTGGTTCGGGTAATTCAGGAAATGTAATAGAAGCATTAAAAGTAGCTAAAGAAAAAGGCATGATTTGCGTGGTTATGACAAGAAATCTTATTACGAAATCAGATGAATATGCAGATTTAATGTTAAGAATTACAAGTGAAAATTCAACATTTCCTGGTCAAACAGGAGGAAATAATAATAATTTCCATTATGAAGACTGTATTTCATCAGTATCACACATAGCAGTAGGAATATTAAAACAATACGTTGAAAATGAAAATTAATCCAAACAAACTTAGAAAGCATGTCTTAGACATGGTATACGAAAAACAATCAGGCCATATTGGTGGTAGTTTTTCAATGGCTGAAATTACAGCCTACTTATATAATAATTACGATTTGATAACTCCTAATAAGGATAAATTTATTTTATCTAAAGGACATGCAGTACCTATTTTATATGCTGCTTTGTATGAATTAGGACATATTGATACTTTAGATAATTTTAGAGAAGTCAATTCTCCTTTACAAGGTCATCCCGATAAAGAAAGACTAAATTTAATGCACGCAACAACAGGTGCTTTAGGACAGGGTTTAAGTATAGCAATTGGTCATGCTATAGCTTGTAAAACTAAAAAATTAGATAATAAAATCTTTTGTGTATTAGGGGATGGAGAAGTACAAGAAGGTCAAATTTGGGAAGCATTTATGTTAGCGCCTAAATATAAATTAGATAATTTAGTGTGCTTTATAGATTATAATAAATCACAAAATGATGGTTATGTAAAAGATATATTAGATATGGGTGATTTAGGAGCAAAAATAAAATCATTTGGTTGGGATACTTACGTAATTGATGGTCATAGTTTAACTGATATAGACTCAGTAATGTCAGGACTTAGAGATCATAAAAAACCTATTTGTGTAATTTTAGACACAGTAAAAGGTAAAGGTGTTTCATTCATGGAAGAACCTGAATGGCATGCAAAAGCACCAAATAAAGAAGAATATTTACAATCATTAAAAGAATTAGGTTATGAAAGCAACTAGAGACGGGTTTGGAGATCAATTAGTTATCTCAGGAAAAGACAATCCTAATATAGTCGGATTAAATGCCGATTTAGGAAAAGCAACTAAAATAAATAAATTTGGAGAAGTATACCCTGATAGATTTTTTGAAATGGGTATAGCTGAAAATAATATGGTAGGTGTAGCATCAGGAATGTCGGAATATGGATATAAAGTATTTTTAGCATCTTTTGCATCATTTTTAACAGGTAAATATGATACAATAAGATGTTCAATAGCATATTCAAATGCACCATGTATTATAGTAGGAACTCATTGTGGTATGGCTATTGGTAAAGATGGTGTAACACAAATGGGACTAGAAGATATAAGTTTAATGAGATCTTTACCAGGTATGACTGTATTAAATCCATCAACTTATAATCAAACTAAGTCAGTAGTAAAATGGCTTTGTGATAATGATTTAGAAAATCCATATTATCTAAGATTAGGTAGACAACCAGTTGGAGAATTTTATGAAGAAGATGATAAGTTTGAATTAGGTAAAGGTATAGTACATAAAGAAGCAGAAGGATCTTGGCAAGAACATAACGTAGTATTTAGTACAGGGTGTGTATTGCCTGATGTTCTTGAAGCGACTAAAGACATGAATATTACAGTTATTGATATGCCTACTATCAAACCATTAGATAAAGAAGTTATTAAAAAATACGCTAAAAATAATATATTTACAGTTGAAGATCATTCAATCATAGGTGGTTTAGGATCAAGTGTAGCAGAAGTTATGGCTGAAGAAGGTATACATGGTAAATTATATAGAATTGGGGTAAATGATATGTTTCCTGAATCAGGTGTACCAGCAGATTTGTATGAAAAATATGGTTTAAGTGCTAATAAAATAAAACAAAGAATATCTAATGAATTGGGTAAATAAAGACACAGAAATATATTGTTCATTTGCTAAAAAAGCAGGCAATACAGGTTGTCAAATGATGAATTCTGCTTTTTACTATCATGGATTAAATAAAATTTACAAATCATTTTCTGTAGATAATATAAAAGACGCTATTAGCGCTGTTAAAACATTAAATATTAAGGGCTTTGCTATCACTATGCCTTATAAAAAAGAAGTATTAGAATTTGTAGACGAAATGGATTATAACGTAGAAGCAATAGGAGCAGCTAATACAGTAATAAATGAAAATGGAAAATTAACAGCATATAATACTGATTATTTAGCAGCATTAAAATATTTAAGTTATTATAAATACACAGCTAGAGGTTGGGATAGTTTTTATATATTAGGTAATGGAGGTTATGCTTTAGCAGTTCAAGCAGCAGCTAAAGAGCTTGATATGGAATTTACTAGTATTACAAGAGATAATTGGGACTGGGATACTGTTACTAACCTTAAAAATAGTTTAATATATAATTGTACACCATTAGAACAATTATCAAATTTATCTGAAAATAATGTATTCATAGATTGTATAGCTACTACTACAACAGGTCATAAATTAGCTACTATGCAAGCAGGACATCAATTTAAATTATATACAGGGTTAAAATTTCCTTACTAGTATGAGAGTAGCTTTATGTTTTTACGGAACTTTAGGAGGTATTAAAGGTAAAGCGGGGGATAAAGAAGGTAGTCCTCTAAGTGTTTTAGAAAAAGCATTTCCTCACTATAAAGAAAGAATTTTAGATAAAAATAAAGTTGATGTTTTTATTCATTCATGGGATAAAGATATTAAAAAAGAAATTATATCTAAGTATAATCCTACTAATTATAAGTTTGAAAGTCAAAAAGTATTTGATATTCCCTCTCATATAAAAAATACACAAAGAGTACAAAATCATTTTAGTAGATGGTATTCTTGTAAAGAATCTTTAAAATTAAAACGTTTATATGAATTAGAAAACAATGTTAAGTACGATATGGTAATGTTAACTAGACAAGATATAGCGTGGAATTGTGATATAAATTTTACTGATTTTGATAATTCTTATTTTTATGTTCCCGAATGGAACCATCACCATACAGGTATAAAAATGGGATATCCTGAAGGAGGTTACAATAAATCCCTACAAGATTTTTGGTGTTTTTCTAATTCAAAAAACATGGATACTTTAGGAGAGTTATTTGATAATATACCTAGTTATTGCTTAGAAAATAAAGAACTAACAGCACATGGAGATATTTCTAATCATAGACTTTTATATTATAAGCTGTGTAAAATGGGTATTATTCCTAATAAATTAAAATTTGTGTTTAAATTTGATAGACCCGAATTATCAGATATGCCTTTAGTAAGATGGAAGTATTTTGATGAACCTACAGATTATAGAATATTAGATAAAAATAGAAAAAAACTAAATAATAAAATGTATAATACTAAAGATACCTTAAGTATAGTTAAAAACTTTATTCTTTTTGATGATGAAGGGGGCAATAAAAGATTAAATCACTTAAAATCATATAAAGGAATTGAGTCATTTGGTAAAACATTCCCTGAATGTAATTTCTATATAAACTATAAAACATCAGATTTTTTAAACGAAATAGAAACAACTTATAAAAAACATGTAAAACATTTAAATTTATATAATAATATAGAAACTTCTGATTTTAATTGGGCTTTATATACTTTGGCTCTTGTAAAAGAAGTACCTACACCATATGTTATGTTAACAACAGAGGATAGAATGTTTTATAAAACTAACTCAGAAGAATTTAATAAAGTAATTACAGATATTATAAAAAATAATGTTTGGTATATGCCTGTAGGAAAATTAGACCATTTATCTGTAGGTAGTAGATATGCAACAGTTGAAGATTTAATGAAACCAACACCTGTTCATGGCCAAACATGTATTAAAAAATATAAAGATAGTGGTGGGGAATTATTTTTATTTGAAGCTAAAGATGCCCCTATTAAAATAACTAGTTTTTCTGCAGATGCTATTTATAAAAAAGAATTAATAATATCAAAACTAGAAGAAATGTTAACTAATCATACAAATGATTTGTCTCCAAATAATAGATTTTCTAAAAACACATCTAAATTTTTTGAAGACTATTACACAGATAAGTATGGTAACGGAATTAGACAATGTGGAAATATGATGTGTGCTGTGCCTAAAAAGGAAATAGTAGTATCAGATGAAACCCCAGGAGAAACTTGGGGTAAATAAAAAAATAAATTATGGGATTAGGATATAAAGAGGCTGTGCCTTTAATAAATACTTTAAAAGAATTAGATGGTAAAGAAAATATAAGTTTTCTTGAATTAGGTAATAATTACATGAGAGGTGATGAAACTATTAATTGGGTAAAGTCATTAGGTTTAGATATACCCCTTGGGGGACAACAACATAAAAATGGATTTGTAACAAAACATTTTTGGACTAAAATTGGTTTTAACCATACTTCAATAGATATGAATGGTTTAGATGGTTCTTTAAATCTTGATTTACGAAAAGACTTATCAGAAGCATTTCCTGAAAAATTTGATTTTGTTTACGATGGTGGAACTGGTGAACATGTAGATAATCAATATATGTGTTTTAAAAATGTACATAACTTTACAAAACCTGGAGGGTTGATGTGTCATGTATTACCTAAAGTAGGAACTGTACCTGGTCATTGTCAATATTATTATACATTAGAATCTTTTAAAGTATTAGCTGAACTTTGTGAGTATGAAGTAAAAGAACTATTTGAACATGAAGCAGTAGCAGGTGCAATGATATATGCTACCTTAATAAAAAAAGATAATGATTTTATATCAGAAGAAGAATTTAAAAAAATTCCAATACATTATGTAGAAGGACAATCTAATGATAAGGCTTTATATCCTTATGCTTATAAATAAGAGTATGAAAATAAGTTTAATACAACCAGGAAGAAATAATCTTAAATATCTTAAATGGTCTTACGATTCAATTAGAAAGAATCAGGGCAGTCATGACGTACAGATTTGTGTAGCAGACGATGCATCAACAGATGGTACTTGGGATTGGTGTTTAGAAATGATGGATAAAGATTCTAATTTTAATGCAATTAAAAACGATGGTCCTGAACGATTAGGTCATACAATATTATACGATAGATTAGTTAATGAAGTAGCTAAACATGATGTGTGTATGATTTATCATGCAGACATGTATTTAATGCCAGGAGCAATAGATCAAATTGAACACAAGTTAGAAGATAAAACAATTGTTAGTTTAACTAGAATTGAACCGCCGTTACACCCCCCAGGACCTGAAAAAATGTTAATGGATTTTGGAATTGAACCTGAAGAATTTAAAGAAGAAGAATTATTAGAATGGTTTAAAGATATTCAATTAAAACAATTAACTAAAGTAACTGAAGGTATATTTGCACCTTGGGCATTTTATAAAAAAGATTTTCAAGAAATAAATGGACATGATCCCTTATATGCACCACAATCTAAAGAAGACAGTGATATATTTAATCGTTTTCACTTAAATGGAATTAAATTTAAACAAACATGGGGAGGTTGTGTTTACCATATGACTTGTAGAGGTAGTAGATTTGCTGATGGTGCTGTAAGAAATCCTGATGGTGAAGTTTTTATGAAAAATAGAGAAACAGACGAGTGGTTAACACAAAATAATAAAGCTAGTAGAAATTTTGTTCGTAAATGGGGTCATTTTGTTAAACATGATGATTTAATGAAACCCCTTGTACCCTCTAAATATGATGTAGGTATTATAACCTCAGATAATAATATTAATAATTTAAGAGAGTTAGAACCATGGTGTAGTACTATATATTGTGACAGTAATTTAGGACAACATTATATAAAAACTGAGCAACCAAACACACTTATAGATTTATCTGAAAGAGTATTACCTTATAATAATGAAAAACAAAATCAAGTATTAGTTAATATTGGTAATATTTTTACACAGCAAGATTTTCAATTAATACAACAATTACCTGAAATATTAGATAATAATGGTGAAATTGGAGAATTTGAATTAGGTAATTTAAAAATATCAATATTAGGATTAGATACATTTGAAAACAAATTAATAGTATGCAAATATTAATAACAGGGGGAGCAGGTTTTATAGGTACTAATTTAATAAAACAATTATCCCCCCACCATAGTATAGTATCTATAGATGATTATTCTACAGGTAAAGAAGAAAATCATGTTGATGGAGTAAAATACATAAATGGAGATATCTATGGTTTAATGGACCATGTAGCTACTTTATCAACACCTTACTATCAACCAGATGTTGTATTTCATTTAGCAGCAAAAGCTAGAATTCAACCTTCATTTAAAACTCCTAAAGATTATATAAAAACTAATTTTAATGGAACTTATAATGTAGTTCAGTTTTGTGCTAATAGAGAAATACCCCTAATATATGCAGGTAGTTCATCTGTTCATTCAGGTAAATTTACAAATCCTTATACATTTAGTAAAGATTTAGGAGAAGAAATAATTCAATTATATCAAAAACATTTTGGATTAAAGGCTACAATAGCTAGATTTTATAATGTTTATGGTCCTAACCAATTAACAGAAGGGGGATATACGACATTAATAGGTAAATGGATTAATAATATACAAAAAGGTACACCTTGTGAAATATATGGTGATGGATCTAAACGTAGAGATTTTACTCATGTAGATGATATTATAGATGCACTTACTAAAATAATGTATTCTAAACCTTATAACAAAATTTTTGAATTAGGTAGAGGAAAAAATTATTCAATTTTGGATGTTGCAAAAATGTTTAGTATAAATCCTACGTTTAAAAAAGATAAACCAGGAGAAGCATCAGAAACATTAGCTAATATATCTTTAGCTGAAGACAGATTAGGGTGGTATCCAAAAATTAATTTAGAAGATTATATTAAAGATTTAAAATTATGAATATAGGAATAATAGGACAAGGATTTGTAGGAACCGCTGTTAATGAAGGTTTAAAAAAATATTATAAAATTGAAACATTTGATTTAATAGAAAAAAAATCAACGTGTAAATCAATACAAGAATTAGTCAACAAAACAGATGCAATTTTTATATGTTTACCAACCCCTATGAAAGGTAATGGTGAATGTTATTTAGGGTTTGTAGAAGATGTTTTAGAAGAATTAAATAAAGCTTGTATGGCGCCAGATGGTTATGGATATATTAATAAAAATGTAGCTATAAAATCAACAATACCCCCTGGTACGACTGAAAAATATAATAAAAAATATAAAGCATTAAAAATATCTTTTAATCCTGAGTTTTTAACTGAAGCTAATTCAATTGAAGATTTTAAAAATCAAAATAGAATCATAATTGGTGGTCCTAGACCATCATCTACAGCTTTTAAAAGAATATATGCTAAGGCATTTCCTAAAGTACCCATTGTCAAAACAGGTTCTACTATAGCGGAAATGGTAAAATATTTTACTAACTGTTTTTTAGCAACTAAAGTATCATTTGCAAATGAAATGTATGAGATTTGTAGTGAATTAAAAATAGATTATGATAAAGTAACAGAATATGCTATTTATGACGAGCGATTAGGTAATTCACATTTAAACGTACCCGGACCAGATGGTGATTTTGGGTATGGAGGACATTGTTTTCCTAAAGATGTTAAAGCATTAATAAATGTGGCACAAGATTTACTTATTGAACCACATATGTTAATAGCAACTAATGAAAAAAATAATGAAGTAAGAACAAACCGCGACTGGGAAAAACAAGAAGGTCGAGCAGTAATAAAAAATAAATAACATGGAAAAATACATTTACAGAGCAAAATTAGACAGAGTAGTAGACGGCGACACAGTAGACGCCTTAATTGACGTTGGATTCGACATATGGTTTAAAAAACGAATTCGATTAGTAGGAGTAGACACTTGGGAATCAAGAACAAGAGATCTTGAAGAAAAAAAATTAGGAAAACTAGCCACAGCTCGTACAAAACAATTATTAGAAGAAGTGTCAGCTAAAAGAGGCTATTTTAGACTTAAATCACATGGTTTAGGAAAATATGGTAGAGTATTAGGTGAGCTTTTTGTTATGGATGGCGCTGGTAAACAGTGGAACGTTAATGAAACATTATTAGCTGAAGGTCATGCTTACGTTTATGACGGAGGTAAGAAAAAGGTATTCACCTCGTAAAATTTTTCTATATGTATAATAAAATAAAAAACATGTGGGGAATATTTAAAGACGACAACGAATGGAATGAAAAAAACGTAGTAGGTTTTATTGCATTTATAGTTATGGTAGCTTTTGCATTATTAGATTTAATAACTGGATATTTAGGTAAAGATTTAGTAATAAATGAAACTATATATGATTCATTTACTTGGGTGGTATTAGGATGTTTTGGTATTGCAGGTTTAGAAAAATTTAGCAAAAAATAATATGAACTGGAAAGATATAAAAAAAATTATCAGAAAAGAACTTAATGAAGCTACAACTGTAGACGCAGGTGGTTCTAAATTCAATTTACGTACAGGTGTAAACAAAAATCCAACTAAATTAGGTATTAAACTTCAATTTGAACCTAAAGGGGGAATGTTAGATATAGACGTTAAAAATAAATTAGAAGTTGCTTTACAAGAAAAATTAAATCAAGCATTAATGGATTATGATATGCAGGTGAGTAAAGATACTGACGTACCACGTCCTGAAGTTATTGGTTTTTTTATTCCATTAGCTCAAGTTAAAAATTTAATTGTAAAATCACTTACAGGTAAAAAAGTAGACGCACCTACAACAGCAGCACCTGAACCAGAAGGTGAAACAACACCTGAAACAGCACCTGAAGATGCTGACATTGAAGAAATGATTCAAGCTGAAATGCTTAATGAAATGAGGGTTCGTGATTTAAATGAAATTTCAAAAGTTATAATGAAAGAAGATTTCTATGCTTTCATTAATGCTGGTAATAATGTTCTTCGTTCGTTAGAAGAAAATGGTAGAAGTGTAAACGAAGCTAAAAAATATTTAGGTTATTTAGTTAAGCATAATATAATGTAATTATGACTAGAAAAATACCAATCATATCTCTAGAAGATTTTGAAGCGAAAGCAAAAAAACCAATTATGATGAAAAGCTTAGTCTCAAACATAGCTGAAGGTATAGAAGATAATTTAGAATCAGTTAATATAGCAGAAATAAAAAATCACGATATAATAATAAATGTATCAAAATCTGAATGGGAGGGTGGTTTAGAAAAAGCTATGGAATATTATATTGAAAAAGAGGAGTATGAAGAATGCTCAAAAATAAAAAAATTAATAAAAAGGTTATAAATGGCAGAATACGCAATGTCTATTAAAAATGGAAATGGGTTAGTTTTTAAAACAAAATCTAATTCATTAGAAGAAGCAAAAGAATATTTTAGAAAATTAAAGCAATTATCTAAAGAAGAGTTTAGTAAAATATTTATAGTATCAGAAATAAAAAATTAAAAAAATTATGAAAACATGTTACACAAGAGAACAGATTGAAACAACTGTTAAAGCAAAAGGATACAAATGGTTTGAAGACACTAATAATAAAGGATACGATGTTAATATTGTAGGAGTTAGAAATTCAGAAACAAAAGGTAGAGTAACAAATGCTTTTGATGACTGTATTACTATATCTTATAAAATAGATGGTGAATGGCAATTTCACTGTTTTCAATGTACTACAGACCCAGGTTCAGCATACATGGATAATCCAATCCTAGAAAACACAGGATGTGCTATATTAAAACCAAATCAATATAGGGGTTCACATAAATTAAGATTACATGCAGGTAAATACTTAGCATTAGGTCAAAAGAAAGACGTAACAGTTTATAGAGATAATAATCGTGATGACAAATATGATTTAGATGAATCTAAAACAGACACAGGTTTATTTGGAATTAATATTCATAGAGCAACTTCAAGAGCAGGTGGTAAATCAACTCGTGTTGATAAATGGTCTGCAGGTTGTCAAGTAATTGCTGACAATGATGATTGGCATGAATTTTTAGACATTTGTCAAGCAGCAAGAGAAATACATGGTAATTCTTTTAGTTATACATTACTTGAAAGTAAAGATATAGCATAATAAATAAAGGTTATGTCAAAAAAAGATAATGTTGATAAAATAAAGTCATACATTGATGAGGTTTTAGGCACTAAAAGTAGCCTAAGAAAAAAATTACCATCAAAATTATCTCACGAAAAAAAATTATTTTGTGAAATTCTACAAAATTTACAATTTGTAAATGGTAGAACTATGGGTATGAAACATGATTATAAAATCAACATGATGGATTATGATGACCCTTTTTATGTAACTATAGAAAATTTACTCAAATTACATTACACTCAAGAACAACAAAATGTGATAAATTGGTGGTTATATGATAAATATCTCCCTACAGGTGAAGTTTTAGTTTTAACAAATAAAGAAACTGAAGAAATTATACCTAGTGATACACCAGAAGATGTTTGGGATTTAATCCAAGAACATAAAGATGAAAAAAAAGATAATAAGTAAGGAAATGGTTTTACGTGCTATGAAGCACACTAAATCAAATATGTCCGCTGCTCGTTATTTAGGTTGTTCTTATCCCCATTATAAACAATACGCTAAACTATATAAAAACGAAAAAGGCCAAACACTGTTTGAAGCACATTTAAACAGACAGGGTAGAGGTATTTCAAAACATTTATATAAAAAGAAAGACCTTACACCTATAATGGACATATTAGAAGGTAGAGTCGATATAGCAAATTACAGTCCTAAAGACATAAAAGAACGCCTCATACATGAATCTTTAATCGCAGAAGAATGCAATAGTTGTGGATTTAACGAACGTAGAGTGGTTGACTACAAGGTGCCATTGATATTAAATTTTATTGATGGAAACGCAAAGAATTGGAAATTAGAAAATCTTGAATTGTTATGTTACAACTGTTATTTTTTGAATGTTGGTAACGTATGGAGCGAAAATCAACTACAACAAATGGAAGATCATAATCAAAAGAATAAATTCAACAACGATCCAGAACCAGATTGGGAAATGGATGAATCTCACATTGAACATCTTAAAGGTCTTGGATTATGGGACGATAAAGAAGATGGCGAAGAATACATAAGTACTATATAAAAAACTTGGTTATTTAAAATAGCCTTCGTACATTATAACATAATATAAAAGGGAAAAATCATGGGAAAAATGAAAGAAAAGTATATGGAGGAACAAGAACGTTTAGTCAATGAAGCAGTAAATGCTTTTATAGATGACGATTGGCAATATCAAGAATATTTAAAATCATTAAGCGAACGAATGGGTTATGGAACATCTAATCCAGTTACACAAGAAGAAGTACAATCAAATCATGATGATTGGTGGAATAGTTTAACTGATGAACAAAAACAAAAGTTATATAATGACCAAGAAGAATCATTTAAATTAACTATAGAAGAAATGAATGATGAACGTGAATAATATATCAAAAGAACGCTTTGAAAAAGCAAAGAAAAAAATTACCAAAAAATATCCTGGTGCCCACACTGTAATGGATCCTAATGGTCAATATTATGTTGCCACAGCAAATGGTCGCGATATAAATAATTTACAAATAGGCCAAACAATGGACGCTTATAATTTTGATGGTGAGGATGATTTGTATGGTTTTAATGCAGCTTTAAATAAAGTTACAACTATACCTCATTCAAATACAGTGGTAGAAGCTTGGCTTAAAACGGAAGTAGCAATTAAATCATATCACGTAGTAGACAGAAATAGTAACAAATTTAGTGACGATAAAGTCATGAAAAAAATGGCAAAAGATTTTGAATGATATTAAATTAATACCCTTACTTATAGGGATGGGAGCATTTTTTATAGCCCATGTGTTAACATTCTTTCAATTAAACGGACAATTTTTATACAAATCATTTGTTAAATATGAATGGGCAGTAGCAGCTGCAGGAGTTATATTATCGTTCTTTTACATATGGGGAACAAAATACACAGTAGAAGCATTTAGTGGTTTATTATGGCCTGGTAGATTTATTGGTTTTGGAGTTGGAATGGTAGTTTATGCTATAATGGTAAGTTACTTTTTTAATGAAGGAATAAATTTAAAAACACTTACAAGTTTAATTCTAGCAACAGGATTAGTATGTGTGCAGGTTTTTTGGAAAATATGAAAATAATAAGACCTTTACTACAAGAAATATATCAGGATGATCCTTGGAAAATGTTATGTTGTTGTATAATGTTAAATCTTTGTAGACGAACAACAATAGACACTGTTAGACATGAGTTATTTAAAAGATATCCTACTCCACAAGCAATGATAGATGCTGATGAAAAAGAAATAGCTGACTTACTAGAACCATTAGGATTCTACAATAAAAGAGCTAAAACACTACAAAGAATGAGTGAAGGATATTTAAAAGGATTTACAGATGTAATTGAACTTTTTGGTGTAGGCAAATATGCTAAAGATTCTTGGGAATTATTTCAAAATAATAATAGAAATATAGACCCTACAGACAAAGTTCTAACAGAATATTTAAGAATTACTTAGGTCTTTTAAAAACAATTATATGTATATCTGATTGACTGATCGATCTTAGGACGATCAACAACAATAAATTTTAGAATTATTAATTAAAAACAGTTTACCAATGGGAACATTATTTTTAGAGAGAAACTTCTCACCACTTGACATTCTTGTCAAAAACTTCTTCCAAGCAGAACAGGAAGAATTCACAACACCAAACAACAGAATTTTAAACCACCCCGTAGATATCTACGAAGATAAAGACGGCTTATTTTTTGACATTGCCTGTACTGGCTTAACAAAAAAACAAGTTAAAGTTGATATCGAAGAAGATATTTTAAGGGTATCATATACTAAAAAAGATAAACCGGGAATAGCAGAAACTATTCACCTTTATCATGCAGGTATTGCTAAACGAAGCTTTAATTTAGGATGGAAAATCGCTAGGCGGTTTGACTTAACCAAAATTGAAGGTTCAATGAAAGATGGGTTATTGAAACTATTTATCCCCCTTACACCTGAAAGCAAACCAAAAACAGTTTCAATCAAGTAAGTTTTAATAAGATCAGTCAATTATCCTCGTTAAACAAATAGGTTACGTTCATATCATAGGTAAGGGATTAGTTGAGGAGCTAGTCCCTTTCTATATTTATAACAAAACAAAACAATGTATACCCTTGGGATACCAGATAGACAAAAAAGACGAACATTAGGATACTTAAAACAACAATTTGTTGATTTTGAAGAAAATCCTAGTATGGAAGGATTTTTTGATGTTAGTTTTCCTGGTATGGATGAGGATGCATTTCGAAATATAGTAATAAAATTAAAACAGCAAGGTGTAACAACAATAGGTGCTGATGAAGAATTAACAGAAAGAAAAATCATGAAATTAACAGATTTAATAACAGAAGACTTTTCTAAGAACTTAGATGAAAGTGATGGAGATAATCTTATTATGGCACTAAAAAATATCTTACAAGTATGGCAAACAAAACAATATGCTGACGATAAATCAAGATGGGAAGAATATTATATGGACATACAAGAGTTAGTTGAGGATTTTGAAGAAGAAAGATCAATGGACACACCAACACCAAGTCAATTAGCTGCCTTACAAGAGCAAAAAGTAAGAAAAGCAATTAGAAAATTAATGAGACAATAAGATGAAATTAAAATTAGTAAATTTAGTACCTTTAAAAGAAGGAGGAGCATTCGGAATGTCAGCTAAAGATTTAGCAGCAACATATTCATTAGAACGATTAGAAGCTATGCGTGATGAAGTAATGAGGGATATGGAAAACGATCCATCTGTAGAACCAGAAGGTGGTGAACGAGCAGATTATTATGGTGGAACTCTTAATGGTTTAGATGATGCCATAGCAATAAAAAGAGGCGATTCAGGTACACCATTAACTTACGATCAAGCAGTAGGTAGAGTATCTAGAGATCAATTTATTAAGTCTAAAAAATTCGATAGAGGGGGTAATAGAATAGATGAAGCAACTGAAAAATCTTGGAACGCTGTAGACGTAAGTAGAAAAGCAGAAAAAGAAATCTCAAATAAAGAATGGAATGAGCGTACTAGTAAAAAATTAGACATGCTTAAAAAATTAAATGACGCTGGTAAATTTAAGAAAGACTTTGATGATGAAAGATTACAAGGTTGGGTTGACCAAAATTATTCTTGGGAAAAATTATCAAAACAATTTAAATTAAATGAAATATATGAACAAAATACCCGAGCAGGTGAATTCAATGTAAACGTTCCTGTGCAAAATGAAATGGAATCAGTAAACATTAAGTATGGACACGCTACAGGTCCAGTAGATGATGTTACTATTAGTTGGGGTAATGAGTCACACAATGTAGATTTTGAAGCAGAAGATGTAATTGATGATCATGGTAATGAAGGTAAAGACATGACGTTTGTAGCATATTCACAAGATGATAAATGGAGATTTATAGTTGATGTTTCAGTAGGGTTTAATTATGAAAATTCAGGTGAAATATATGAGGTACATTGGGACACTTTAGAAATAGCTGTTGATGATAGTAAGGTTAGAGAAAATTTAGATGATTACAGTCTTGAACCTGAAGACATGGACAACCCAGATGAAGACTTAGTTATAATTGGTTCAGGATATTTAGACATTAAAAGTAATTTTGGAGAACGTCCTTCAATGACTAATGGTGAATATGCAGCATTAGGTCAAAAAGTTGTTGATCAATTACACAATGGCGATAAAGAGGCTGCTTTAGATTACATTTACAGTCAAATTAACGAAGGTTCATGTGGTTATGGTCCTGACGGAGTACCAGGTGACACACCAGGTGAAACAAAAGGCATGCCTGCTGATAAACGTACAATGACTATGATAAGAGAAGTTATTAGAAAAGAAATAAAAAGATTACATGAAAACAAGTAAACTAAAAGAGTTAATTAGAGAAACTATCAAAGAAAATATGGATGATAGACTTAAAGCAGCAATGGGTAAGTCTGGATTTAGTGATGATGAAACAAGTGATTTCTTTTCTAAAGACACACCATCAACTATGGGAATAGGTGGAACACAAAAAGCTAGAACATTAGTATCTACATTAAGATCAGATTATAGAAATATGTCTGATGAAGAATTAGATGAATTTTCAGCTGAAATGGTAGAACATTTTCTAGATAACACAGCAGCACAAGCAAGAGCTAAAGTATTTTTTGCTAAAAAAGGTATCTAATGAAACTAAGTAATCTTATACAAGAAGATGATAAAGCATTAGAGGCTATCAGAGAGTATGTTAGAGAAAACTTACGCAACTGGTTTAAAAAGGAAAAATGGAAGCGTATAGATACGCAAGGAAACATTGCAGGTGATTGTGGTACAATGCCTAAAGGTAAAAAAACACAACGATGTTTACCTGCAGCTAAAGCGCGTTCACTTACAAAAAAACAACGAGCAGCTACTTCTCGTAAAAAAACAGCTAGCAAAAAACAATTTGTTAAAAACACAAAAGCAGCAAAAGTAAAGTTAAAAAAATAATCATGGAAGATAAAGAAATAAAAAAACTTAATAAAATAGAAAAAGAACTAAATAATGCTTCTAAAATGCATAAAAGCCAAGCAGATAGAATTGGTAAAATGACTAAAGAATCATTACATGAATTAGAAGGATTATTTGAAAAACTTTGCAAAAAAGGTAAAGCATACAGAGCTAAACGTATGAGAGCAGGTGAAAAATCATCAGCTTATTTGTCAGGTAGAGCAGTTAAAGTATGTAAAGGTCAAATGAAAGGTGAAGGAATAGAAGAAGATGAATTAAATGAAGGCGAATTTTGTCCACAATGTTTAGCTGAAGTAATAGAGGGTTTACATGAAAACCACCCAATAACAGAAGCAAAATATAAAGGTAAAACAGTTACATTAAATAAACCAATGAGAGGTGACAGTAAGAAATTTAAAGTTTATGTTAATTCAGGTAAGAAAAATGCTGATGGTTCAATTAAGGTAAAAAAAGTTAATTTTGGTCATGGAGGTACATCAGCTAAAAGACCAACTATGAGAATTAGAAAGTCAGATCCTAAACGTAGAAAAGCATTTAGAGCAAGACATAGATGTAGTAACCCAGGACCTAAAACTATGGCTAGATATTGGTCCTGTAAAAAATGGTAGTATGAAAATATCAGAAGTAAGACAAATTATTAAAGAAGCATTAGAGGATAAAGTTAAAGAATGTCCTGCTCCAACACAAGATTTAGAACTTAACACAGCTAATCGTAATAGAGCTATTAAAGCTGACTTTATTAAATATGGTCCTTTAAATTTGTCAGATGAGGGTTATTGGGCAGAATATGCTAAAAAATGGGGACCAACAACATCAGCAGAAGAAGCTAAAAAGTCAAATTGTAGTAATTGTGTTGCATTTGATGTATCACCTAGAATGGAAACATGTATGCCTGGTAGTACTGATGAAGACGGTAAATTAGGTTATTGTTGGATGCATCATTTTAAATGTCATTCAGCTAGAACTTGCTACACATGGGCAGCAGGTGGTCCTATTAAAGATGATGAAAAATCTTATGATTGGCAAAAACGAAATTTAAAAGGTGCTTTAAGTACTGAACCTATTTCTTAAAAACTTTCACGAAAAAATTTGGAGAAGCAAAATACTCTTCGTATCTTGACGTATAATATAAATGCGATCAATATGGAAGAATTACAACAATTTGTAAACCAAATGCGAGCTACATCCAGTAGCTTAGACAAAGTAGAAATACTAAAAAAACAATCAATTTTTGTTAAGTTAGCTATTAGACACACTTACGATCCTTACAAACAATATTACGTTACTAGTAAGACATGTAAGAAAAACAGTGACTTATGTGACCCAAACAAAATTTATGAATCTGTATTTGGTTTGTTAGATGATTTAACTAATAGAGTATACACAGGTCATGATGCAATTGCTATGGTAAATGGTTTTGTTGCTCAAAATGAAGGTTATGAAGACTTAATTTATAGTATAATTGATAAAGACTTAAAAATCAGAGCAGGTGCTAAAGTACTTAACAAAGCATGGCCTGGATTGATTCCTGAATTTAACGTTGCATTAGCACAAACATACGAACCTAAATTAGCTTCGTTTGGTGAGGGTGCTACTGACACATGGTATGCTAGTAGAAAATTAGATGGTGTACGTTGTTTAGCAGTTGTAGATATAAATGGTACTTGTACATTGTATAGTAGAATGGGTAAAGAATTTACCACACTAAACAAAGTTAAATATGCTATTGAAGCAACAGGAATTATCAATTATGTGTTTGATGGTGAAATTTGTTTAATAGACAAAGATGGCAATGAAGATTTTCAATCAGTAATGAAACAACTTAGACGTAAAGATCATCAAATCGAAAATCCTACGTTTATGATATTTGATATGATACATAAATCTGAATTTGATAATGGTAAATCATCAGACAATTTATCATCTAGATTACACACATTAAGAACATGGTTAGGTCCTAGGTATGACACTAAAGAAACATTACGTTATTTAGATCAAGCAGTTATTACTGATGAAAGACATTTTGACATATGGGCTCAAATGGCAACTGACAACAATTGGGAAGGATTTATGTTACGTAAAGACACTGAATACGAAGGTAAACGTAGTAAAAACTTACTTAAAGTAAAGAAATTCTTTGACGCTGAATACAAGGTTGTAGATTATGATGTTGAAGAACATGAAGTAGTTAGATATGGTAGACAAGATACAATTCCAATGTTAGCTCAAGTATGGATTACACATAAAAATCATTTAGTAAAAGTTGGTAGTGGTTTTAGCCAAGAACAACGTTTACAATATATGGATGGTTCAATTGTAGGTAAAACAATTACTGTACAATATTTTGAAGAAACTAAAAACGATAAAGGGGGTATATCATTAAGATTCCCTACAGTAAAACAC
>Ga0181389_1000226_pt1 | contig 23388 bp, 23 predicted proteins | sample 12SPOviralmetaG_FD_130121 | JGI IMG/M metagenome (GOLD analysis project Ga0181389, IMG submission 130121) | Marine viral communities from the oligotrophic San Pedro Time Series (SPOT) site, San Pedro Channel, CA, USA - 12 SPOT_SRF_2010-06-29 | ecosystem: Environmental > Aquatic > Marine > Strait...
ACTCCAGTTCCATTAGCTTTTACACTAAATGTTTCTTCTTTATCAAGTCCAAATAGATTCTTCACTTTACCGATAGTATGTGTGTCCATATTAAAGCTAAATTTAGTATCATCAATAGCGAAAATAGCTGATTGTTGTTCTGGTGATAAATCTTTAAATCCTAATGAAGGTTCCGAACAAGATAATTTAATTTCTAATTCGTCATTAAACATTCTCAATGAAGATGCGATTAATTCGCCTTCTTGTTCAATGAATTCTAGTTCTCCTTTAATAGCGTCAGCATCAAAATGTTTGATAGCTTCAATAACCTTTGCTCCTTCGAAGAAGGCAACCTTCATCTCTAGATCCGTATCAGGCCATTCGCTAATTTGAAAAATCTTATCACATTGTACTGCATGTGATTTCACAGCATCTCTTTGTGGGAGATATACTGCTGAAGTTATTTGTCCATCTTTGATTTTCATGTAGACAAATGAGTCAATTAGTTTAACTCGGTTAATAAAACCGGTTAAAGCGTGTTGGTCAATTCGATCAATTTGTAGTTTCATCTAAATATATTTTTGTTTGATAGTTATACTTGTTTTTACTAGTTAGTTTCAATAAAAAAGCCCAGGATCCTAGAAACCTGGGCTTTAAACCAAATTAGATTTAGCTTAGAATTTTAAGCCGAACCCAATTTGAAGGTTAGTTGTTTCAGCTCCTAAATCGTAAACGATTTTTGGATCTACAAACATTGCTCCTTTGTGGAACTCAAACATTTTACCTACACCTAATTGAGCTTGATCGAAATCAAAGTCGTTTAGTGCAACGTAGCCAAAGAATCCTTTGTGGAAGTATCTTCCTTCTAGACCTAAGACCATGTCTTCTGTTGAGTCTGCTTGTGTCAAATTCATTCCAACCATATAGTTGTCAGAAAAAGCATAGCCAATTGTTGGCTGGATTGATAACTCAGTCCATGCCGTGTTAGTAATATCGCCAGTACCTACGTACCAGTCACCTTTTGCGTTTTGCGCGTTTGCACCTAAAGTTGTTAAGACAACTAGTGCCATTGATAAAATAAAATTTTTCATAATAAATTAATTTGGTTTGTAAAATCTTCTACTCAGTCTGCGGTCTGCAGTATTCTAGGATTAGATGTAGAAGTAACTGCTACTTGTTTTTGAGCAGTATGGGTTAATATTTTTGTTAACGAATGATTGTTCATTTCTTTGTTAATGTGTCAGTTTATACAGAGTATCTGTGCTTTGTTCCAAAAATAATTAACAAACTTGTAAAAAAAGTAAGGCCAGGAAGTAGCGAACCCCTGGCCTTGATCCGAGAACTATCTCGGTCCTAAGAAGTGGACTTAACCACAACTAAATTATTATCCGTCACAGCTTAAGCAATCTGGATCCATTGCTGCTTGTGCAATATCGCCTCTTAATACTGATTCAGTCCTCATATAATAAAGGGTTTTAACTCCTTCTTTAAATGCTTCTAAATGTACTTTATTAATAAACTTAGAATCAGCCTCATTTGGAAATGCTAAATTTAAACTTACAGCCTGGTCAACATATTGTTGTCTAATACCTGCCTGCTTTACTAATTCTAATTGATTAATTTCTTTAAATGTCTTAAAAATATCTTTAACTGGCATATAAAGATCTTTTTCTGCTACTGCTAATTGATCGAGTTTTACCTTATTAATAATATTTTCTTTATTTCCAATATTTGTTGCAATCTTTACATAGTAGTCTCCAATAAATTCTAAGCCTTGTACAGAACCACCATCTGTTAAGATTTGATCCCAAGTCTTTCTAGTATTTTTATTGATAAGTACTAAAAACTTCTCTAATACTGGATTCTTTCTAATAAATGTACCCTTTGCTGTTTGTTCTGTGAACACGTTAGCAGCCCAAGGCTCAATACCTGCAGATACATTACCTGCTAGTTTTGAGTTGCTTACAGTCGGTGCTATAGCTCTCAGGTGAGTATTTCTCATACCCGTACCTCTACACCATAACGGCTCGCCGTATTCTAATGCCATATCTCTACTTGCCTTTTCACTTTCAGTTTCTAATTGCTTAAAAATCTTTCTAGTTTCAAATTGTGCAGATAAACCTTCAAATGGAATACCTCTTTCTTGTAAATAAGTATGCCATCCAAGAACTCCTAATCCTAATGCTCTACCTTTTTCTGCAGATCTTACTGAATTCTCAAAACCTCTCATGAATTTTGCTTTCTGGATAAATTCATCCATAACTCCATCAAGGAACCAAGTTGCAGTATAAACTAAATCTGTGTCTTTCCACTCATCATATCTTGCTAAGTTTACTGAAGATAAACAACATACAAAAGAATGTGACTCATCAGTGTGTAGTGTAATTTCAGAACAGATGTTAGTCATATAAACTTTTAATCCGTTTTGTTTGTAGGCTTCAGGGTTTGCTCTATTAATATTGCCCTTAAACATCACATAAGGCTCACCGGTTGCTTTTCTTTTTCTTAAGACTGCAATCCATCTCTTTCTAGCCTCTTTATCGCCTTCTTGTACTTTCTGCATAAAACCATCCGGTACTACAACGCATTGATGAAGGTTAAGAGATTGTCTATTAACATCTCCTTTAGGCTCTCTAATTTCTAGCCATTCCCAGAAGTCACCATGTTCAATGTCAATATTAACACTTGCTGCTCCTCTACGCACAGAACCCTGATTGGTTGCCAATATAGTACTGTCGTATATTTTAGTGAATGGCACCACGCCATCAGATGTTCCATTTCCGGTTATTATACTTCCAGCGGGTCTAATTTGATTTATACCAATGCCTACTCCACCGCCATGTTTTGCGAGTAGCATCATCTCCAGGTTCTTAGCACCAATGTCGTGAATTGAATCTGCAACATCAATACCAAAACAAGAAATAGGAAGACCTCTTTCTAGCCCTGTATTTGATAGAACTGGTGAAGCTAAGTTTAACCAACCCTTCCATATATAATCAAAGAATTTGCTTGCTAGTTCTGGTTTATTAAGTCGCCTTGCTACTGTAGTAGAAACTCTCCAGTATGCGTCTTTTGGTTTTTCATCTTCAAACAGGTAGCCTGCTGAAATAGTTTTTACGTAAACCTCAGTATTTGCCCAGAGTGGAAAATCAACTCCTAACTCCCAACCTAAGTGTTCCGCGTGGTTTTTTTGTTTATTGTCTTGTGCCATGTAATTATATTAATCAAATAAGTTATCGTCGTCCCAGTTTTCACCTTCTCCAGCTTTTGCGTAGTCAGTTGGTCTAACTGCGAAAAAATCTGTGTGAGTATGTCCACCAGTTAAATGGTAAAACCATTCTAAATTGTCGGCTGCTTCTTCATCGTAATCAAAAGATGCTTCATAGCCTAATTCTACAAGCTTTTCATTTACTCTCTTAGTAATAAAATGCTTTAAGTCGCTAGCGCTTAAATTATCTAGATCTCCAGCTTCAAAGATTTTGTCAATAAAGTTATGTTCTAGTTGAATGATAAGTTCTGCTGCTTTTAATACATCTGTTTGGACTGATTGTTTTAAATCAGGATATTCCTCACACATGTGTCTGAATAATTTACATCCCATTCTTGAATGTAAAGATTCATCTCTTACTGACCATTTCATTTGTTGGCCAATACCTTTTAATAAGTTTCTCATTTGGAATGAGTATAAAACTGCAAAAGAACTATAAAGTGAGCAACCCTCTGCAAACGCCGAAAAAATTGCAAGAGACCTAGCAACTTCATTTCTGGCTTGTTTATTTACTTTTAAATCTTCATGAGTATAAGGCGCGCTTGTTGATGTTAATAGATCAAACTTCTCTGCAGTTGCAGGCTCATGTAAGAATGCATCATAATCCTCAAGGCCTAATGTTTCATTTAAATAAGAATACGCCACCGCGTGAACGGTTTCTTGTGAACCAAACATCATTGCCATTTGTTTTATCTCATGCTTTGGGAACCATGTAGTTACATATTGTGTCCAATAATCAGATACTGCACATTCAGTTTGTGCAAAACCTAAAAGAATATTTCCGACAGTATGTTTTTCATGTGGTAAAAGGTTTTCATTCCAATCTTTTACATCTCCTTGCATAGAGATTTCTGTATGTAGCCAAAAGGCTTGTGCTTGCTTCAGCCAACCTTCGGTATAATACTCTGGATATTCAAAGGGTTTATAGGCGATTCTTTCAGTAAATAATGACATTCGCTTTAATTTATTTTTAAGTTAGTTTAATTTTTTTATTACTTTCGTTTAATTGACTTAGGTTGCTTAGGCAAAAAAAGGTCCAGAAGACCTCAATCCATCCTTATTACCCCAAGTAACGTTATTAGTAATAATTTGATAGATTTTATATATCGTCATACTACTAATAGATGTGTAAAATTACAGCTTAAATTTTTTTGTTAATTCATCTGCTTTTGTGTAATAATCATAAGATGTTTTCTTATAGCCTTTCCTTTGATTGTATAAATCTCCTAAGATTTTTTTAAGAATACTATCTTCTTTTTTATACACAACACCGTTTTCACAGACGATGACATTTTCGTCTTTACGGCGTTCTTTTACTTCTGATTCTGATACTTGTTCGATAAACGAATCCGGAGATATATTAAACTGTCTCATAATTGATGGATATAGAGAAGCAAAATCAAATGCACTTACTCCAGCATAATATCCAACAATTGGTTGTTTAACAAAAGCTCCAGCGAACTTAGTATCTTTTTTACCATCTTCTTTATCATACTCGACTCCAATACGTTGGCCAACTTCAGTTAGTTTACGAGCAATTAAAGATTCTGTTACAGCCACCGGTGAGGCAGCTTTATATAGTGGCATTCTTGTAATCGTAGCTAACGTTAAAAGAACTTCCATAGATCTAAGTTTTTGATCTATGTAATAGACTAGACATGAATCAATTACGTTATAGAAGACATATTTCTTAAAGTCTTTTTCGTAAAGATCTTGTAATCCACCACTATATTGTATTTTACTAATACCGCCAAGCACTGCACCAGATACAAATGCTAACGCGTTAGATTCTTTTACAGCAACCGAACGATCGTACTTATCATATAATTGCATGTAATCTAAGATACCCATGTGTAGAGGTCTAGAGTCTTTTCTATCTAAAGCGCCAGTGATTGCAACCTTTTCTAAATCTATTTGTAAGATTTTACAACGGTTTACAATATACTGCCAGTCATAGTTAATAAAGTTCCATCCTGTCATCATAGGGAATTTAGGTAAAAACTTATGAAGGAAAGTATAAACCATATCATACTCCGACTTAAATTTGTAATAACTAAATTCCCAATCAGAATCATAATTCTTGAGATGCTCGTTAGTGTCATCTTCAATAGCTTTGATTTGTTTGGAGTCTAGATCTTCTAGGCCTAATACAATAGCCTTTTTATCTGGGGTAATAATTGAGAATGTTAATATTCGAGATTTAGCTTCTTCAGGTTTTGGAAAACCGTCTACAATTTCAGTCTCAATATCAACAAAATATGTTTTAGGCATATTAAACTCAAAGATTTCTTCTTGGTCTTTTTCTGGTAAACCATCCATGAAGTAAAGAAGTGAAAACTTATTAAAGGATTTAGAAATAGATTTCTTAAGTGGTCGCCCGTCCCAATTTGTAGTGGAACGATCTTTCCATTTATCATTATCTTTTGCTACAACCCAATTCTGAAATTTATCAATTCCATATCGTTTAAATGATACTGTACCCTCTTTGTTATAGTAAGATACAATTACTTCTTTCTCTTTTTGCTCAATATCTAATAACATTAATAGCCTCTTTTTTGACGTTGAACATTCTCTTCTGCTTTCGCAAAATAGTAATTGTAAGCGGTCTTTGCGTCAAGGCCTATGGACGCGGCATAATTAATAAAGAAGTGTAGAATATCTACCCATTCCATATATAGTTCTTTTTTATCATCTTCAGATAAATCAGAAACTTTCTTATTATCAAATGTTGAGAAGTCTTTCTTCCAGTATTTCCATACTGCATTTCCACTTCCGTCTTTGATTCCACCGAGAGCATCTGTCATTTCGTGAATTTCATCAATTACAGCATGAGTATTACAATGCCAGAAATTCATTACTTCTCGTAATGACATTTCTTCAAAGTTAAAACCATAGGTTTTTTCTTGCATGTTTTTTTGATGAGACATAATGTCTTCTAAGTGTGTTGTTGATTCTGCGTAGAAGTCTTTTACTTCTAAGTCTTTACATTCATTATCTATGTTTGCCATCGCTACTTTATTTAAATGTTATAGTTAAATTTACTTATCTGTTTCAAGTATTTCGCCCCAAGCTCTTTCGGACTTTGTTAAAGATTTTGTGTTAATATCTTTTGGTTTAGGATCTCCACCAACATTCCAAAACCAGGCACCAGGATTTCCATGCTTTGTCATGAACTCCCAAGCCTTCGCATCATAATTCATAGCCGATGGGAATGGTGGATTATATTGTGGATCTACATCTTGTGTAAATGCTTTTGGATGTGACCATATTTCTGCAATACCTCTTTCACCCTTCTTAATATTTCTTGCTACTGCAACTCCATTAAACTTAGCATCTGGCCATGCTATTTGTAAAGACCTTTGTAGAACGCCAGTAGATATTGCTGACCATACTTCTTCTGGATAACCATGTTTCTCTGCAAGATCATGCGCGACTTTCACAGCGGCTGCTGTAACTAATTCATGGCGAAGTCCTAAAGGAATAAAAAATGCTCCATTATCTTCTGCCCATTTCTTAGCATGAGCATTTAAAACTGGCATTGCTGCAATTCTTTTAAATTTCATTTCAGCTCCCATCTCAACACAAATGGCTTGGTGGTCTGAAATCTCTTTTTGACTTGGACTAAATAGTACAAGTTTCTTATTATACTTCTTTGCTAGATATGCAAGTGAGATACCTGCAAATCCATATCTAGGTTGAACATAGACTAGAGTATCTTGTCTACAAGTACTAACTAGAATATCTCCAAATCTACATTTAGAACCAAATCCCATTAGATCTTCTCTGACTACTTTAAATCCATCATGGTCTACTAATTGTGGAGCCTCGAATGGATCTTGCCAGTCACCTGCTAAATCCAACCATGCCTGTTTATTCGGCATCATTAGATTTAGATCCTGGTTCATTAATACATCGGTGTGTTTATTATGCGCCATAAAATTCTTTTACTTTTTTCTTATATGCTTCTGGTGTAATACCGGCAGCTGCAATTACTTTATCATCACTTGGATGATGTTTCATTCCGTTAAATGTTTCTACCAACCCTAAATCTACCATAGCTCTTTGTCTTCCATAAGGGTGATCGATAATTGTTGAACTATTAAATGTATTATCTAAATCAATATGAGCATAATCTTTTCCTGGTCTCATATAATTTTCAATCCATCTAATAAAGTCACATGCTACATCCTCTGCGTTATACGGAAGAGAGCCTGTTTGCTCATAGATCTTTGTCATTACTGCATCTAGGAATGGTTCTGATTTTTTACCTTTGCCTTCTACAGGATCTGCAAGATAACCAATACATTCTACTGCATTTGTCCCATAATAAAACATTGATTCTTTATTGACATACTGTGGAAACCAATCTGCAATATCTGCTAAGACTGCTGCATACTGGAATCTATAAGCTCTTAAGCCATTATCAGCATTCCATTGAAACATCCATTCACCTATTTCTCTAAGATCTCTTTTACCGCCAGCCTCTAACCATGTTGCCATCTCTCTAGCTAAGCGTGGTGCAAATTCACATAGGAAATAATCACCACCTCTTTTATATTGAAACTGAGGGCCTTCGAACCCCGTCATCCCAACAAAGACTTCCTCGTTTTGCTGTGGAATCGGGGGTTTTGGGAATGCTGGGAATTGATACCCAACTGAAGTGTAGAATGGTGTGGTTCTGTCCTTAACTTGCTCACACATTTGTTCTATAGAATCAGATTGCCACAAGTCGAATAGTAGCGTGTTGTGATAGCCACTTGGTTTGGTAGCATAGTTAATTGCAGATCCACATACTCTATGCAGGATGAATATGTAGAGCCATTCTGGTAGGCCAAAGACTTCTTGTTTACCGGTCCAATTGGTAGCGACTTCCTTGCGCTGATCCGTATAGAGTCCGGCCTGCATTCTTGACCAATAAGGGTGTGCTTCAGTCCAACCATAAAAAGCATCATTTACGATTTGACTAAATCCAGCATACTTCCTTTCTACCACATCATACAGCTCGATATGTTCCATCAGCGGATCGTCCATCCCGGACTCGGCATGTGGAATGTGGCCTAGGTTACTCTTTTTCTGCTGGTCTAAGGCTAACTCATAATACCTGATAAACTCATCATAGTATTTAGTAGTCTTAATTTTACACGTGTTACTCATTCACTTCTTTGATTTCCCAGTTGAAAGCATCTCTGTTTCTTTGATACTGTTCCATGGACCAATCAATTCTATCGGATTCGATAATGATGGTATATGGAGCATCTACTCTCCCTCCGGTTTCTGTTAATGGTGTTATTAAAATGGTATATTTTTTCATATTTGTGTTCCAAGTAATTGTCTTTCGTTTAACTCTTTACTAATTTCATTTGCAGCACTTAATAAGTGCATTAATTGGTGTTTTAACAATGAGTCCGAAATATCCGGAGTACCAAATGCTTTTAATGATCCATGCGCAGTGTCTACGCTGAACTTAATGTCGTTAATTTTAGATTCTGTTAGTGCCATATTAAAATAGTGCTTGTGTTACTTTAGTTAATTTTGTGTTAGGTTCGTTCTTAACTAGATCCCAACGATAATATTCTCGTGCAATATGAACTGACTTAGGCTTTTCCATAACATCAAATGTTAACTCTCCAAAAGAGTTTATGTAAACATCAGGATGTCTCCAAGTTTTCCAGCCATTTCTATTACACATGTCTGTTACCAATTGATTAAACTGTTTTACCAGTTCAGTTCTTTCAGCCCAGCTACCAGCAAATGGAGCGTCTTTATAGTACCCTGTTTTTGGTAGTGGTCTAGATTCATTTTCAATTGGTAGTGCCTGAACAACTTCAATCTTATCAATTTCTAAATCGATTAATTGTTGTTCATACATAGCCATCATATCTTTTAGAGCTTTGCTAGGATTAGCTTGTCTCATAAGGTGATGTCTAATATCTATATTCCCTAGATAGATTCTAAGCTCTTCGATGTCTTGAGGTACATAAGAACGAATGCCTCTTCGTAATGTACCAAATAGGGTTAAGCCATCATGTCGATCAGTCATATACCCTGGAGTATATTGACTAAAAGAGTGAGAGTCTCCAAAGCAAAGCGACTTTGTCTTTTGGATTCGGTCTACTCTGGGAATACTAGCGCAGATTTCCTTAGCATCTTCTATACGAACCTCTAGGGTTTTAAAAAGATCTGAACCTGTCTTTAAACGTTTCTCAATTAGAGTACCTACACAAGGCATATCGTGATGTAGTGAATACATCCTAACACCTTTTGAAAATAATCTAATTACTTGATTGTATAAATCATCATTAGCACCTCCAAATATATTGAAGCTGCCTTTAAATTCCATACCATGTTCAAGTAACATTATATCAAACTTGGACCAATCAGTCTCTATGTCTGTAATGACTTGTACATCAGTATATCCAGCTGCAGTTAGTTGGTTTGCAAGTTTAAAAGCCCAACCTGATTTATGTGATTGTGGCTTAGGACTTAATTTACCTACTAGAGCTGCAATACCTATCTTAGCATTTTTGTCTTTCTCTAAATCAGTAAAATATATTTGGCTATTGGTTGTCATCGATTCCAGCATCTGCATCAGTTAAATTAATAGGCTTTTCAGTATCGCCATAGCCATACTTCTTAATATAATTATCTAGGCCGCCAATATATGCGACTGCATCTAGAAGATTATCCTCTTTATAGTTGTAAGAGTGTCTGCTTAATTTAAGTGCAACAAGTGCTGCATACATGTCGGCTCCTGTGAATTCTTTGCCGGTCATACCTGAACAAACCATGGCAGCTCTTCGCATGCCTTCTTCGAAAGGACCGTATTGGCGTTCTTTCTCTTCTGATCTGTGGTTGATAATTTTATCTGCTTCGTTTAGTATGTTCATAAAACTGGATTTAATTAATCTTTATAGAGGAATAGCCTCGTTTGTTTCACTATAATTGATGGATAACTGGAACTAAATTCGAGATGACCAAGTACTCATACGGGAGTGCGTCAACAAAATAATGATTATCATCATAGTCAATTAATGACATATTAGTATGTCCAACGATTTGTACAATAGTATCGTTAAGAGGATTACGTCTTAGGGCTTGAGGTCTAATCCACATTGGACCTTCACCATCATAATTACCATACATTTCCATGCCACTGTGATTAAACGATCTCTTATCATAAGACCAAAGATCATTAATTTGTTCTGGGATATTACCACCTTCTGGGAAATTGGTGTCATACCATACTTTCGAAACGCCGGCATGTGTAAATAAAAACTTATCTACTTGATATGCTACTTGTAAATGTTCTTTAGTTTCTCTTAAGAGTTCACCGATTTCTGCAGCATGCCATGCGCTATATCCGCCATATCGACCGCCACATTCTGACATATAATGAAAGTCATGGTTACCGATCAACATAGTTACTTTAACATCAGCAGATTCTTTCCATGCAATAATCTCTTTATAGTTGTAAATTTGTTCCGCGTGTGAAACTGAGAATGAATCAAAATAGTCTCCAATGAACACAAACTCAGTAGCATCAGGATTTAACTCGATAATCTTCTTCCAACTCACGTGTCCGTGAACATCGCCGATTACGACGATCTTACTATTATCCATGAAATCCCATTCTCTACCAGAGTTAATCATTGTCTTTATTTTTATGCTTCTTAGTACGTCTATATTTCTTTTTGTTTCTCACTGGAGTAGGCATACGCAAAGCATCTAACCACTCTTGCAGTGTTAGATTTACTTCTTTTAATTTTTTGCTTTTGTCGTCCATGATTTACAGTACTAATATACGAAAAATATTTGACATAAAAAAATCTAGAGGCAATTATTTTGCAAGAATTGCAAACTTTTCTGCTTCGATCTGTTTGATCTTAAGTGCAACATCTGGGCCTTTAACTCCGAATTCCTTCATAACATCTTTACCATTTGTAGATGGCTTGTATTTAAAAAAGGCTTTAATCATTTTAGCATCTAGTCTATTAATCTTTACAAATTCTAAAATAACCTTCTTATCAAGTCCGCTATTTTTAAATTGCTTATGTGTATCAAACACATTAGCTGGATCAAATGCCATTAAGTTCTTTAAGAATATAACTGCACTAATTTCATCATTTGAAAATGTAGCCTTGTTCATTTCTTTCTTAAGAATATCTGTATCGTTTGCCATAAACAAATGAGTTAATTGAATTAACCAATTATTTGTATCGATAAACTTTTCACTAATAGGTAATGACGGAAACATAATATTCCATAACTTAAATTCAGAAACCATTTCTAAGTATTTCTTAGCAGACTTTGCAGTCGTTACTGATTTCTTAAATTCATCTCTGATTCTTTCTGGGCTAATACCTTCTAAACTATTATCTGTTAGAATTGCTTCTGCAGTTTCTTTTTCTAATTTACTTCCAGTTCTACCAGCAAATCTTAAGGCTCTTAATTTTCTAAGTGGATCTTCTGCAAATCTATCTGCAGCAACACCAACCGTTCTAATCTTTGAATTCTTTATATCATCTAAGCCTCCCACAAGATCGACAACCTCTTCAGTTCCCATATCATAGAATAATGCATTGATAGTTAGATCTCGTCTTAAAACGTCTTTATCTATTGTTGAGTACTCCACGGCATCAGGTCTTCGGCCTTTACCAATATCTTCTCTAAATGTCGCAACCTCAACTCCAGCTGGATCTGATGGTACGTTTACAATAACCACACCAAATTGATGTCCAACTTCTCCGGTAGTTGTGTAACCTGCATTAGTAACTATATCAATAACTTCTGCTGGAAATGCATCTGTTGCTAAATCAAAGTCTTTTGGCTTCTTACCGAGTAACGCATCTCGAACTGCACCACCAACTACGAAAAGTTCTTTACCATTCTTTTTAAATAGTTTATGTAGATCTAATATATCAGAAGGCACATTCATCTTAAGTGAATTCTTTGCCTCTGTTAAAAGTCTAAAATCTGTGAAGTTTTGTAAGTTCATTAATTATATATCTTGTTTATTATAGTACTAATATAATAAAAAAGCCTGAAACTAAAAAGTATCAGGCTTATTATTCTGTTAAAGTTATTAACAATATTTATTCTGCAAATGCTTCAATATCCCATTGGATTCTTTGCATTACATCTTCACCTCTAAATTCTTTCTTAGCCCATTGTAATAGACCTGGTTCGTGTTTAGCATTTTGTGCCATATCGTAAGCATTTTCCCAGCCGCCATTAGATGCAACATCTTCTAACCATTGGTCATATTTCTTTCTGTTCCATTTTACTTTAGCAACAGCCTTCTTATGTGGACCATCACCTAATTTAGAAGTAGCAGCCATATAACTACCAGGTTTAAATACACCAAGATCTTCACCAGTAGTATCGTACTTAATCTCTTTTCTAAATCTTCTTAGTGAATATTCACCACCTTCGATTTGTTTTCTTCTTGTAACTTCTCCTTGAGACGCGCCTATTTCTATTTTTAATTCTTCAGCTTTCTCTGGATCAGTTTCAAAATGTAAATCTCTAACTGCATTTTCTAATATTGCAGATTCATATAAAGATGCTACGGCATCTTCATTTAATTTATTTGTAAAACTTTCGAACGTTAAGTGTAATGATTCCATTTCTAAATTCTTTTTTGTTTTATCCTTCTTAGCTTCTTCTTCATCATCATCTATATCTGCGACTGAAAGAACATCTCCTGAACCTACAGTAGTTGCTGTTGGTAAAACAGGATCTCCAATACCTCCAATAGTCATACCTGGATTTAAAGATACTGATCCTGCTGAATTTTCATCTACAGTTTCTGGAAGTTTGTCATGCTTTGTTGAAGCGTATTTCTTTAAGTCTTTCTTTGTCATTCCGTCTGATAATGATTTTACTTTATCTCTGTAAGCCGGGTCGATGTCTGAGATTTCCATATCGCCAGATTTAACAGCGTATGCCATGCCCATTAATCTTTGTTGTGACTTACTTACAGAAGGCATATTATTTTCCGTCTATTTGGATATAATCGGTATCTCTAATTTCTAGATTGTTGTTACCAACCGATGCGTCATATTCACCGTAAATAAGTTCCTTTTCGTATGATAACGGGGAATTCATCATTCCAGTTTTATCGATTTTTCTAGCGAATTTTTTACCGTTAACACCATCCATAAAGCCTACATTAATTACCACTTCGTATGAAAGATATAATGTATTTTCTGGGTCTAAATCATTTAAACCATTAACCTCATCTATAGCGAATCCATTAAAAAGATTAGCAGTAACAAATAAGATACCATCCATGCCGCCTGCTCCTTTTTCTACTTGATCTAAAATTATTTTCTTAGCTTTATCTTCAAACTTAGCCCATTCTTTATTAACTTCTTCTTGAGTTACTACATTAATACCTTCGTATTTTACCGTTTTAATTTCTTGTTTAAACGCTTGCATTACTTTACCTACTAAGCCTTTAGCAGCATAGATGCCTGTCATTCTATATGACTTTTCGTTTAAAAATTGTTCAAATGTTGGAATTGTTTTCATATCTTTATTTTGTTTTATTACCAAGCGTAATCAAATCCTTTAATCTTAGAGATTTGGTCTTTAATTTCTTTGGCATAGTTTTTAGATTCTCTTTCATAGTAAGACTCTGATTGTCCATATCTTGCTTCAGATTCTTCACCTTGTTTAATATAATCACAATATCTTGAATAGTTATCTAAGATATTTGACATGTGGTTAGAGGCATCTCTTAATTTAACTTCTCTACCTTTAGAGTTTTCACCAATTTTAATTTCGCCATATTTAGTTTTCTCACCAGAATTTAAACCTGCTTTAATTTGATTTCCTAATTCATCGATAGCGCCTTCAACCATTTTATCAATTGGCATTGATGCTGCTTTAGTAGCTAATATCTGGTGGTATCTGTTTTTATTATCAGCTTTAAAATCTTTATCAGATTTAAACGCAGTTGCACCTGCTTTAGCAGCAGATCTTGCATCTCTTAATTGTTGAGTAGAATACTTTTGTCTAATTAGATCTAGGTTAACAATAATAACTCTATCAGAAACTTCTGCAATTCTTTTACCATTATTTAAACCAGAAGCACCCCAGCCTCTATATTTCTTATTTACACCAACTTGATCTTCAGAACCCTTTCTACCGTCTTTTTTCCAAGCTCTATTTTTAGAATATCTAGACCAATCGTTAGTATAAAATTCTCTATCACCACCCATTGCTGCTAATAGAATACCACCGCCTGGAATAGTAGCTAAACTTCCGTATGAACCAGAGTTATCTGGTAAATATGGATTCTCTTTTTCATTATCTGAAATAAAGAAAATAATATTTGAAGAACCGCCATGGTTTTTAAATGCTTTTTGTGGATCATTATCTAAAATAAAATCTTCGTCTTGAATTTTATCAAGAGCAACTTTAGCCATTTGGTAAAAACCACCTGCTAATCTTTTTAGATTTTCCTTACCGTGCTTACCCTCTTTATTACCCATTAGGATGCTAGCTAAAATCTGACTTCCTAATTTTTCGTTTAAGAATCCGTTTGCTCCAGTAAATGCTGAAAATGATTCGTGTATTGAAAATGTATTTTCCATATTTGTGTTTTCTTGTAATTTTTTACTTGCTAAATCTTTATCTCTTTTAGAAACATTATCTAAGTATGATCCGTTACCCCAAAACTTAACTACAAACTCAGTTTGTGTTGTTGAGTGAAAACCAGATCCTGCTTTATATACAGCAATATCTCTTAATTTTTTATTAGATTCAATCTCTTTCTTCATGAAAGAAATTGCTCCTTTTTCGTCTCTAAATTTTTGAATTTGAGATATACCATCGCTAAAGATAACTTCATAACGCTCTGTTATTTTACCTTCTCTAGACTCTTCGATATATTCTCCTAATTCTGGATCGTCCCATCCATCAGGAGATCCTAAAACTGCTTGCAAATCTTCTCTTGAGCCTGTTAGCTCAACTTCTGGCCAGTTACTAGGGCCTTTCATAGTTAAGATTTCCATTTCAACATTATTTTTCTTTAAAAGCTTCTTTAGTAATTTTGACTTAGGATCCATTGCATCCATTGTAACTGTAGCTTCACAAATAGCAAATGTTTTTAATTTAGGAGTTTCATCAACTTCACTTAAAATTCTAAGACCCCATTTAGAAAGTCTTACACCCTCTTCAGAAACAAAGAAATATTTTGAGTTAGTAGTTCTCCATCTTTTAGGACTTGTAGATAGTTTAGAGAGTATTTTAGTGAACTCTTCTTCAGTTATTACTCCGTCTTTTACAGCTTTTAAAATTTCATTTCTAACATTAGCTGTTTTACCAACAGTGTGTGCTGGGTGGTTTTCAGTATACTTTCTTTTGATTTGTATCTTTTTACCTTCTTCTAAAAAATCTTCAAATTTATCCAATTTATCCATGATTACTTTACTTTAATTTTTCCTAGTTTACCCTGCGTTTCTTCATATTGAAAAGAGAACTTAGACTTTGCATAAAGAGTTCCCATTGAGAAAGAAACAAATGTTCCTTCAGGTTTTCTAGAAGCAGTATTATATGCATCTGTTGCAGATGCCTCATCGCTAAAAATACCAATATATTTTTTTGATGTTGAAGATCCTAATCTAACCTCACCTTCTAATCTAACAGATTGACCGTTAAGGTCTGCACGATTATGAGCAAATACTAAATATTTACTTTCGCCTTTTTCTGGAAGATCATCAGAGAATTCACCAAATGACGTTCTATCATTATAGTAGTAAGATCCAAATGATATTGACTCATTTAGCTTTTTATCTACTTTATCGCTAGTAAAGCTTTCAAATGATTTTATTTTGTTCATAATAATATGCTATATTTGTTTATATATTCTTAATAAAATTATCAAAGGTTAAGAACTCTACTTCAGTAGATTCTGCCATAACTCCCATTGAGTCTTCTAATTTTTGTTTTAACTCTCCGTACATACCATGTAAAGGTCTTGGTGTTAGCTTCTTAAAGAGCTTCTCATCACCGTCTAACATTGCATTTCTTACCTGCGTTGCTGATATATTCTTACCTGTCCTAGGGATTTCAAATAAACCAAAATCATCTCTAACTCCTAAGTCATCTCTATATTCTTGCTTATCTACTTGGAATCCATAAGTTCTCATTCTATCACTTCCTGTTCCCCATAATACTGGTTCGTATTTTGGTCTCATTGCATTAAACATAGTGTCAATACCACCGGTTGGAATTACAAAAACTTCTTCAATTGGATATTTAGATTTTAAAGAGTTAATCATTGCTACTTGGGTTGCCTCATCATAAGGTCTCTTAAATGCATCCTCTTTTTTCTTATTCTTAGCTTTTACTAATAAGATTACTACTGGATAGCCATTTTGCTTATGGATAGTTTCAACTACTTTAGCATGGCCTAGTGTAAATGGTTGGAATCTACCAACAAACATATTAACTAATTTCTTACCTTGTTCTGGATAATCCACTTTTAACGCTTCAGTAATTGGACTTACTTGAGTACTAATTTTCTTATTAAGTAAATATTGATTAAAGCTTTGAACATCGTTTTCACTTGTTTCGGCCATAATTAATGAATCAATCTTTTCAATAATAGAATTAATATTGTTCATTAAGTCTGTGTTAATAAGATCAGTCTCTTTATTTCTTTTCTTTCTAAAACTACCTAATGTTATTTTAAATAATTCAGAAAGTATTTTATCTTGTACTAGAGTTAGTGTTTTTTCGTTCTGTAAAAACTTGTGATTTAATTCAAACATTGGTGAATCTGAAAAATCTGCAGAATCAAATTTAGCACCAATATATTTAGTTGCGTTTTTTTCAACATAGTTGTTAAAAACTTCAGACATTAATTCTAAATATCTCTTATCAGTTTGTTCTTCTGTTAATTTAATATCTTCAAAATTAAATTGAGCTAAATGCTCTACAATATCTAAAAGTGTAATTTGATACATGTCAGAAGGTTTTCTTGCTGGCGAATCTTTCTTATTAAACTTCTCTAGTTTAAATGACTGTAAAGATTTACCATCATGAAAATTAACTATAAATCCTGAAACATCTTTAGATAAATCATTCATTAAAGCTGATTGCTTCATGTTTTCGTTAAATATACCAAATATAGCTCTTGTAAAAGAAGGTCTATCTTTATCCTCAAACGTTTGTTCGAATTCTAATACAGACATTCCAAGTATTCTTTTAAGATCGTCTTTTTGACCTGAATGTAATTGCCCTTCAAATAATACAGGAGGTGGTGCAACTTCTAATAAGCCTGCCCACTTGTTAAGTATTTTAGTATCTCTAATCACCTTTCTAACTTTATTAGGGTTAGAAGGTTGCATTACTTGTATATGTGTTAGAATTAAATTAGACTTAGGTATTATGTCATATTCAATATCGATTGTTTTATTATCACCAATATATTCAAATCCAAATTTCCAATCAAATGGCATATCTTCTTTTGCGTCCATCGATACTGATTTAAAATGCCTAATTGCATTCTCATAATATCTTACGATAGTACGGTCTATGACATTCATTTTATCTTTAGAACCAGACTTGTAATATACAAAGCCACTACCCTCTCTTTTAACATGAAAAGAAGAACCATCAATTTTTTCAGTTACAATGCATTTGTTATTTAATAACTTATCCACATCTGAAATGTTTGCTCCCTCGAAATATGTTTTTAGATTTTGTAGTGCCATTATCTTCCGTATTTTATGATACCCATTAGCTGGTTAATCGCAGCAAAAGTACCTGTTAGTTTAAAGGTTTTTCCTTTAAATTTAAAGACCACGCCTTCTGTTGGGATGATCGACTCAATACCACCAATTCCCTCTAGTCTTTTTAGTTCTTTTTCAACCTTTTCAATTTGAGTAAGGTCGCCATTCTTTTTAATCTTGCCAGCTTCAGTTCTAATCTGATTATGTAATCTTGCTTTCTCAGCATCTGGATTAGCAGCTACAAAATTAGAAGCGTTCTTTAAAACATCTGCACCTAACTCTAAAAATAGATTCTCAAAAGGTAAAATGTTTTCTTTATACTTCTTATTTCTTTGACCATCAAAATCTTTAACAGCCTTATTTTGTTCCGGTGTTAATTCCTTCTTTAATGCAGTTAACTTAAGTGTCTTCTTATCTAAGTAAGCCCATCTTAAAAGTAAACCCTCTTTATGTGCAGGGTCTAGGTCTGCAAAGTTCTCTTCGATTTGGCTTCTCCACCACATCTCGTGATACATTTTAACCTCATCTTGATCTGATAGACTATAAGTATCTCTCAGTTTATTTATTGCCTTTTCGTAATAGCCGACTCTCTCATCAAAGTTAATGTCTTTTCCTAACTTTAAAATTTGAGGGGGAATTATTGTAAACGTCTTTTGAACATCTGACTTTAATTCTTTAAGAGCTTTAACTAGTTCTGTAGCAATATTTTGCTTTCCAGTTTGATTACCTTCACCATCAGTCTCTACAATACCATGAAATTGAATAACATCTCTGTCATAATAGATAACATTAGGGTTTTTAGAGTAAATTAGTTCCATATTAACGAAATTCAATCCGTTCGCGAACATTGATTGATCCTTAAGCGCTGGGAGCGCCTCTGCTAGATCTTTAGCAGCAAAGATATATGTTTCTTCAACCAGCTTTGACGCGTGGCCAGTAAACATCTTAATGATACCATTTAGGTCTAGTGGATTTATCATTTGCCCTTTATTTCTGGCAAACATTGCTTGACCATCTTTTACAGTTGCAAATAGATTTTGACCATCAGTCTTTTCAGTTGCAGCCTCTTCGAAATCTAACCCACCTTGTAATGAAGATTTAACAATAGTCTTGAAATCTGCAAAGGTTAATGAGTGGTCATCGAAAGGGTGCATCATGTGTCCTGCTGCTCCACCTTCAAATACGAAATCCTCCAAGTTGTTTACCTGGAGTTTCTCGTTTAAAAATTCTGTAAAATTAGTGTATATCTTCATAAGAAGTTTTTAGATTTATTTTATCCTAATGATGCAGTTAATGCGCCAACAGCGGCACCATAATCGTCACCATGCTTAGACAATAACCCGTCTACAACTTCTTGTGCTTTTTCTTCGTCGAATTTATCTCCAAACGCTTTTCCTAAAACAGTAAATGCATACTCTTTAAAATCTGCATCAGATTTAACTTCAGCTTCATTTACCTTTGGCGCTTCTACTGTATCAGCAGATTCAACATATAAGTTTACATACTTGCTACCCTTTTCAGAATAAATGGTAGTAATTTTAAAGTCACCATCAATTTTATTGCCTGTATCTTCTTTATAGTATTTAGCGTAATAAGCTTTAAAGTATAAGTTTGGTTCTAGTTCTCCAAAGAAGTGTGTCATTTTACCAACAAAGAATTTAGCAGATGGATAATAAGTTGTTATATCAGCTTTATACTCAGCATCTAAAACACCTTTATCGAAATCTTTTACAAATTTAGCTTCAGTAACTTCTTCTGCTTCTTCAACTTCTTCAGTTTCTTCTTCAGACTCTTCTTCCTCTTCTTTTTCAACTTCGATTTCATAATCTCCGTCTACTTTAATTTCTATTTCATCTTCATTAGCTTCTTCATCATGGTGTGCTTCTTCAACTCCTTCTTTAATAACTGGGAATTTCTTACCGTTAAATTCAAATTCTTCAGCGTCTTCTTCAATTGCTTTTGCTCTTGCTGCTAAAAATGCATTACCTTCATTCATTACAGACTCATTAGCCCATATTAATTCAAATGCATCTACAATTTTTTGAGCAGTATCACTATGTCCGAATCCATCTAAGAATAAAGCCATACCTTCAACAATACCAATACCTGACCATCCTGCAGCGTTTGCCATAAATGCTCCTTTATCGTCTAATAGATTAATGATTGATTTTTTACCAACTGGAACTGACATTCCACCAAGGCTATCAAGCTCTACCATTACTGTTGTAATCTTACCTTTAATTACTTTACTTACTGGATCTCTATAAGAATGGAAGTTAGCATCTGTTAAAGATTCTGCCATCATATATTTACATACTCCTAAAATAACACCAGGTGCTGCTAGGGCAGGGTGGTCCATAAAGAATTTCTCTAGAGCCTTATTTACTTTCTTAGCATCTCTTGCATTACCTTTACTTGGTTTGAATGCTTCGTTAATTATCGTAGATTCAAAAGCTTTTTGTAAACCAGTCTCAGCATAAACATCTGCCATATACCACTTACCATCTCTCTCATCAAATAAGTATACAAATTCAGCGCCTCCGTCATAGTTAGCGTCTCTAATAAATTTGTTGATTTTTTCAACATCACCATCTAGTGTAGATTTATCTCCGTAGAATTCGATTTCAGAAAACTTTGGTTTCAAGTAAGAAGCACCTCCTTTCTTAAGAATGTTCTTAACTGCACCAGCATTCATATAACCCTTCTTAATAGTAGGTAACATGTGATCTGGATAACCATCATAGTGCATATACACTGATTGGATTTTTCCTTTTTTGTTGATAAGACCTATTTGAGATCTTGTACCTTCTTCGATAATTGCTATTGATTCAGAAACTTCAGAAGCACCTAATGCAGAAAAGAATTTATTTCTATCTTCCTCTTTAAGCTCTTTTATTGAGGTTGCTCCGAATTCAGATAACATTGATTTAAATTGAGCAGCTGACGCATCACGCTTCGCTGATTGTTCTTCTTCTAATTTAGCTGCTTTAGCTATAGTGTTAGCTTCAGCAAAATCTTCAAAAGATTGTAGTTTGTGTGAACTCATGTTATGTAATTTTGTTTTTACTTTCTTGTACTATAGTATTATATATCTCCATCAAATTGCACATTTTTTACCTCAAACGGAAACTTCTGTTCCTTGTAGATCTTTTGACGTGCTTTTGAGTGTCGAATTAAATAGTTATCCCAATCCGGAGAGGATAAATCATCTACAAAATCAATAATATTTACCTCTGATTTAGTATGGTGTTTTCTTAAACCTCTACCAATTGATTGCCTAATAATTACTTCCGATTTAAACGATTCTGTAAAGAATATGTTGTGGATTTTATTAATCGAAATACCGGTCGAGAAGGTACCATAAGAGGCAACAATAACCACTTGAGCACCTGCTTCCATCTTTTTCTTGTATTCTTCTCTAATATCTTTGTCGGTGTTTCCATCCACATAGTATATTGGTTTATCACTATCTTGGCGTAACTTTTCATATATTCTTTTACCATGTTCAATCCTGTGGAAAAGAACAAGACTATTGCCCCGTACTCTGGAAATAATGTTTGTAATGAAAGCAAGCCTGCCCGTTGAATTAATAACATAGTTGCTCTCAAATCTATAAACGTCTTTACTCTCATATCTGTTTTGGGACATCTCATAAAAAGCATCCTTAGTGCTTTGTGGAGCATAATCCATTTTTATTACTTTTACATTACAACCTGCAATATGTCCTTCATCTTGCAATAGCGCTGCTGTAATCTCTGTAATCACCGGCCCGGTATGAGCCATTAGGGTTAATCGATCTAAAGTCTTTGGCTTTGGAATTGTACCTGAGAGACCAAACCTATAGTTGGCTGCTGTACATTTTTGTAAGATTGTTTTAATAGAAGTAGATTTAGCTTTATGTGTCTCATCAATAATAACCGCGTCAAACTGACTAAAATATTCTTTATCCTTTTTAACTAATGATTGATAAGTACCTATTACTACGTTTCTACCTGCTCTAATCTTTTGTCCAGAATATATTTGTTGTATCTTAATATTAGTTCCGTTCCTCCAATTATAGTCCATAAAGTCCTCAGAGGCTTGTACAACTAACGAAACGTTTGGGACAATGAATAGTATTCTACCAGCCTTACCTTTATCTAACATATATGCAACTGCCATATACGAGATAAGTGTTTTACCGGCCGATGTTGCCAACTCACTTAAACATCTTCTAAATCTTAAGATATTATATGCTGCTTCAATTTGATAATCTCTTGGTGTAATTTCATGACCTTCAAAATAGTCATTTGCCCATTGTGTAAATTCGTCTTGCTTTATACTAGGGTCGAATAGTGAAGTAACACCATTCATTTTTAAATCGTACTTATATGTTTTGGCCATATCCATCACCTCTTTCCAAAGCCCAGATGGAATCCACTTATCATCTTTTAAATAAGAGATATAGCCATCCCATAAGCCTTTTTTCACTAGAGGGTGAAATCGCCAGTTATCAATTCTACGATTAAATGTAATATTGAGTTGTTCTAACTCTAATTCGCTAGCTTCATCAATACGTAGAAACTGTTTATTTTCTGTTAAACTTAGTTCCATTTATTATAGTCCGTTCAGAGACAATCTATTTCTAATAGCGAAGCCCATGTTATCTAGGGTCTTAACCGAACTACTAAAAAATTCTAATTGGTTTTCAAGATGAGATAGTATCATATTGTCATCCGCTAGGTCTCCTTCTAAAAACTTTTCTTTTTGTTTTTCACCTAACTTATAGTCATATTCATAGTATCTAATATAGGCTTCCCTATATCTTAAACTAATTCCTGTCTTCTGTTCTTTTATTTTTACGTTTAAGTATGCAATCTGATCTACACAAGTCTGTCTTGATGATAACACTTCTGCTATCACTTGTTCCATACCGTCAACTTTTTTAAGTCCTCTTGCGAGTCCTCTTATTGTATCAGACCACTGGTTTCTTTGTGCAGATAACTTTTGATCTAATGCTTGAATCTTTTCTTTGCTCATATTAGTTATATTAGAACAGAGACTTTTTGTTTGGATTTGGCTTAATAAATTTAGCAGCCTTTTGGCCTTTTTTAAATTTAGGCTTCTCCACAACAAAGTTATTACTCTGTACGTTAAACTCTTCTACGTCAAAATCAATAATTAACTTATTGCCTTTAAATCTCTCTGAATCTTTCAGAAAGTCTTCTATATTGTCTTCTACCATATCAGTTATACATACCATAGATCTAATTCGCTTGATGTAAAATAGTTTTCAATTTCTTTCCATGCTTTGGATTTTTGCTCGAAACATACTCTAACCAAATCGTTGAGATCTTTTATATTATATGTATCTAGCTTAAAATCTGTTAGAAATTTAGACCACATAAACACTGGTCT
>Ga0181389_1000227_pt1 | contig 23373 bp, 41 predicted proteins | sample 12SPOviralmetaG_FD_130121 | JGI IMG/M metagenome (GOLD analysis project Ga0181389, IMG submission 130121) | Marine viral communities from the oligotrophic San Pedro Time Series (SPOT) site, San Pedro Channel, CA, USA - 12 SPOT_SRF_2010-06-29 | ecosystem: Environmental > Aquatic > Marine > Strait...
ACTCTTACACTATCAGGCATTTCTCCAATGATGCCTTGTAAATAACCATCAAGTGAAGCTCTAACTCCATTTGGATTATTTGGATTATTTTGCAAAGCTATATTTGCATATTTATTTGAATCATTAGATATTGCTAAAGCATAAGATGCGATAGCATTTTTTTCATATTGAAGCTGAAGATTTCTAGCGTCATTGTCCCCAAAAAAACTATCGGCAACTCCGTAGTTAAGATTTTTTAGTGGGACTAAATTTCCATCTTTGTCATATGTTACGCCAGCGGTTTTGCCATCTATTTCAGCTTGAAGCATTGCTTCTGTAAATTCTCTTTTACGCAATGAAGTTCCAATAGACCCAAGGTTTTCTGAAGCAATTTCTACAGATTTGGCAAAACTTTTGTAACCACTTAGGTCAGGCATTCCAACTGGCGATACCTTAACCCTACCCATGCCTGTCTTTTTAAATGCCATTACTAAACCTCCGATACACCAGTTTTTATGTCATATATACTACTGGTAGCCTTGCTAAATCCTGCTATCATAGCACCTTTTGCCGCCATTTTAGAGCCTCTTGCTGAAAGACTAAATCTTCTTTGGTTAGACATACCCATGAGTTTAATCGCATCAATATCTCTATTGGCAATATTAATTTCATCTTTTTCTAAGGCTGATGTACTAGCAGATGTTCCAAGAGCAACACCCTGCGAACTCATAGATGTGCCAAGACTAGCTAACTGCTGTCTTAAAAGCTTTATTCTGTCTCTTTCATTTTGCATAGACTCAATTGCAGAAAGGTCTTTTTGCTCTTGATAAGACTGAGCTTCTAGCTCATAAGCTTTCTTTGCTTGATTAGCACCAGCTAAACCTAAAACAAGTGAAGCAACTTGTAATTCAACGCCCATTATATTTCTACCTCAAGCATTAATCCGTTTAAAGTAAGGGGAAGAGGCTGATCTTGAGTAAGAGTAACCGTACCCTCTTTTCCCCACCCAAGTAAATACACTTCTTTGCGCTCAGTAACAGCAGAAGGCTCAACAGAGAAGTCATCTGTTACTCGTCTAATAAGCAAATTAGTGCCTTTTGTTTTTACATCTAAGGTTTCATTTAGATCAAGAACAACTCTAACAACTCTTCTCTTCTGACCAATACTAACACCATTAGCTAATTGGAACTCAGGAGGAAGTGTTGTTAATGTAGGAGTATAGTTAATGCCAATTTCAACTTCGGTAACAGCATCTGTTAAGGTTATGTTTCCACTACCATCTGTAGTATAGCTTCCCAGAGAGTAGTTTCCTGACTTAACATATACATCTGTGTTAGGTAAGTATGATATAGTCCAGTTTTTTGTTGCTGAACCATTTGTTTGCTTAATAGCACAATCTAAATGATATTGATTACTCAATAGCTCTAAAGACGTAAGTGTTGATCCGTTTATGGTTCTTTCTGTGATTGCATACACGTTTCTATTTACATTAACTACATTCTTGTAATTGCCATCTGTAGAATATTCCGCCCAACCTTGTAGCTTTTCTTTTCTTATACTGACAAAGACAGGCATCTTGCCATCATCATTAACAGCATATAAATAAGACTCAGCTTGGTCTGATGCTTCTCTTTGAGAAACCATATTAGAAGGAGAGCCAATTAGGTGCGGAGCTAATAAGGTAAGCGCATCAGCCGCATAGGCTTGACTGATGTCAGAAAATATAAACTCTCTAATTGCACCCTTAGATTTTGTTAAGAATACTACAGCACCATCAAATTCTACAGAAGCAACATTTCCGCTACCATAAGATGTTTGTTTCTTAATAGATATTGTAGAAGGTGTAAGAGGACGATCATCTACAGTAGGAACATAAAGCTCTTGCTCAGATGTAAAAATGATTAAGTGCCTTAATGATGCCATAGACTTAATCTCTGACACTTGGTTCTCAGCTATTTGAACTTGAATTGATTCATCATCAAGTCCAGTACCCACATCAAAGTTAAAGAACTGACCAACCTTAGAAAAGAATATATGGTTCGGCAAATCTCTTGATCCACCGAATATAAGTCTTTGATCATGAAATATTACACTTCTAGCGTAACCCTTACGACTTGAAAACACTTGTTCAGACCATGTGTCTCTTGCATTTGTATTTGCGACTGCCTCACTGAATGTTCCTACTACTTCTGTTGCAGACGTGTAACCTGTTACCTCAATGTGAACAACTGTTCCGGCACTATCAGTATATTGAATATGCTCACCGACCCATTCTGAAGAAAATATTGACGCACTTGCTGTAAATGTTTGACTGTTAGTATTGCTGTTCTGAGGAGTAATAGTTACGTCCTCTGCAACAAACCTATAAAAAGGCTCATAATGTGCCGCACCACTATGATCAAAATCATAATCTGATAAAGAGAATGTATCTACCGCAGTTCTTGTTAGCTTTTGCATAGCCATATCAGGATGAACAATAATCATTGTATCACCAGATTGAGCAACAGATAGACTGCCAATCATTGCAGTAGTCCAAGGACAGGAAGTGATTGTATCAACAATTGTATTGGGATTAGATACGTCTACAACTTCTAACTTAGTATTACTAAATAGAAGTATGTATGATTCATTTTCATCATAGATATAAGGTTCTGTCTGAAAGGCAACATTAGAAAGGGTTTGCAATCTCTGCATACCCGGTCTGCGTCTTACACCGCCCTGAGATAGTATCCTATAGTTTCTGAGAGTCTTTAGACCATTCTTATACGCATCAGAATCTACCCTTGAAGACAAGAGAGGACTTAGTTCTCCAGCAGTAAAGTTTGAATAAAACGATCTAAGTAATGCCATTTAAGACTCATGAAGTTGTGCCTTCTATTCTATCATAGATACCATTGCCCAATCTTACTCGGTGGTATCTGCTCAAGCGAAGGCCTTGCGTTGTTACTTGCTGGCTATCTCTAGCCTTTGCTCTTCTAAATTGATTTTCTGCCAATGTTGTAAACTGACCAGCTATATCAGACTTTCTTGTAACAGAAAGAGCTAAAATAGAAGCCAATCTAAATATAGTCCACATAGTAAACGCTGGAGGCCAATATTGCGTCTCAGGTCTAAATATATAATTCAGTACTACGACATCACTCTCTTGAGCATTAATGTATAAATAACGCTCATAAATATCATATTGTTGAGGCGCATCATCGATAGTAACTGTTTGAACTTGTAAAACTCTAGGGCTTGTAGGAAGAGCATATGCCGCATCCCATCTATCTGCCGGAACATCTGTTAATCTAGCTAACTGCTTTTGACCAGATGCAAAGTTCCAGTTGTGTTGAGCTAGGCAATCAGCAACAACATCCTCAAAGATTGTATTCATAACCAGAGCTTCGTCTGTATTATCTGTAAAAGAAGTTAATGGCTCTAAACCAATTAGAACCATTGCCTTCTGTGCTACTTCAATATCTGTTGAGGGTGTAGTTGGCATTACTTACCATAACCAGCACTAGACGGCTTACCCATTGTCTTAGATGACTTTGATTGCTTTAAGCATTTACCAGCACCACGACACTTAGCTGGGTGAGGACATGTTGAACACGTTTTCATTTTGCATACCTTCCAAGAGTAACATTCTTACCAAAAGTAACAACTCCATTGCGAAGCTTCTTAACTTTGGAATTAGAAGGGGCGACTTCTTTAGCCGCCACCTTCCGTTTAATTGTTGGTCTAGCCATTAGTCAGAATCAGTCGCTGACAAGCTTACCATGTTAGCTACATCGACTGTGCTACCATCATTAGCATTGACGACAAACATACCATAGATAGGTGTGCCGCCAGTAGCTGTGTTAGCAAAAATAACATCGCCAATGTTCATCTCATTAGCGGCACTATTAAAGTAACCAGCACCATCAACAACAGTGCTTGCATCTGCTGTTGTATAATGCCAAATATGGAAACCGTTGCCACTGTAGTTAACAAGGGATAAATCGTCTTTAATAAAAGCCATTATAATATCTCCTTATTTCTTCAGTGAAGCTTCAAAGCAACCATTTGGATCAATAAGAACAGCATTCATCTGCATCTTATTAAGCGCAAAGTAGGCATCTTTGTCGTTGTGATACTGCATGTTTGATGAAACATCTGCGCCAATTGCATGACCAATTGAGTCAGCATGCCAAGCAAAACACTTACGGTTTGTGCCATCATCAGCAAGACCTGAGAATGGAAACCATGTAAAGCCAAGCCAACGCTTTGCAGTCATTGCATTTTGGAATGGAAGATCAGCTTCGCCAACATACTCAGCACGAGAAAACTCATCTAAGTCCATTAGCTGTGACCAATTTTCCCAGCCTACAACTACATAACGGCGACCATCGTCAGGAACGTCATTGTTTCCAAATGATTCCATCAGACTGAATGCCCATGCAAGTGTAGCACCATTGGTTGTTTCGTTAGCAGTAGATGTTGTTGTATCCATTGCATCGAGGATCAGTTCATCAGTCTTACGACCAAGCGCATAAGCACCTGACTGTTGTGCAACCAGCATTTCATCATGGTTGATACGCAGTTGATCAAGATCATCAATCCATTCACCAGCGAAGTAATCTTCAAGAGTGACAGATACGTTTGTGTGTTCAAGGTTCATCGGGGCAATGTTGCCATGACGAGCCTTAGTTGTCGCAAAACCCTTACCGATTTTCTGGAATGTAGTCTTGTTCTTAACGCCACTTGCGGTACGAACAGTGCTACGAAGCTTTGAACCCATGCGCTGATAAGCCATATGAACGCCAGATTCAAACTCCTCGATAAAGGAAGTACTAATAGTTGGTGTAGCCATTACTAGCTCCTTAAAAAAAAGTTAAAACAACGCCATAAGTAGTTTGTCCATCAACGCATAGGCCGTTAGGTTATCTAGCGAATCAGGGCTAATTATAAGCAAATAAAAAATAACACAATATTATCATGTAAAATATTCACAATACTATTGTCGTGATAATTGCTCAAATCCAGCCCTTACTTTTGAGATGAATACTGGGTCTTTATCTTTCCAGTACTTGGGGTCTTGTTGCATTTGCATTAAGTCTTCTCTTGTTACACGCTCTTGAAACTGTGTTTCAGTAGTCATTGCAAATCTAGGTTGACCATTCAATTCCATAAGCTCTTCAAACAAATGAACCATGTTTGCTGATGCTGGAATATTTGCAAAGGCACTATAGGCATCTTCTGAAAGATGTTTACCAGCCCAAGAATCTACACGCTCTAGTCTACGCTCTGCATGTTCACCAAGAGATTCTGACTCTACATTCCAGTCAGGACCACGCTGTGTTTCCATAGCCGCCCACTCTGAAACAAGGCCATTAAACTCATCTTGAGATAGTCCGTATTCATGTGACTTGCCACGAAACCAATCTAATAAAGGATCATCTTCGCTAACAGTTAGTTCCATACCATCTGGTGCTTGGAAATTAACTTCATAATCAGCAGGGCTAATTGGAGCATTAGACTTAGCTTCATCGTTAAGCTCATTAACAATAGAACTTCTCAACTCTTCTTTTCTTGAGTAAAAAGCTCTCTCTAATTCCTTATAGCTATTTGCTAATTCTTCTGGTCTTTCAAATTTTTCTGGTAGCCATTCTGGTCTATCAGGTTGCTCCGACATAGCTTCTGTCTGAACCTGTTCTGTAGAACCTTCTTCTACCTGTACTTCTGATTCTTCATTCATTTAGCAATCCCACTTCCTTAGTGCTTTGTTGATACGGCTATCAGGGTCATTAGCCGTCTTTTCACTTGTAAGCTTCTTTTTCATACCCATCATCCGCTTACAAAAACTTTTACGTCTTGCGGCCGCTTTCGGGCTTTTCTTAGCTTGCTTTGCTGAAACAGGTGGCTTTATGTTTTGCCCCTTTGCTTTGAGTGAGGCTCTGCCCTTTGCATTAAGTCCTCCCTCTGGGTTTTGCCCTTCTTTTCTTTGCCATGTATCTGCCATTTTACGTCCTTACAAAAGTTGGTTTTTTGCCGCCCTTGGATGGATTTGATGCCATCTTTCTTTTTGATGCTGATTTTTTCTCTGATGCTGTCATTGATGCCGCTTTCTTTGACGGAACACATTTAGGATAGCTCCTTCCATCACCCATCTTTCTTCCACAAGGAGGATGCTTACCATCTTTCTTGGTAGAAATATCAACCCATTTTTCATTAAACCACTTGTCTAGACTCATTTATATCTGCCGCCCATTTTCTTATACTGTTGGACTAACTGACCTGATGCGTATGCACTAGGCCATTTCTTGACTCTGGATTTTACAATAGCTTTTGCTTTTGCATACAAGCTTGGATTTGAAGGTTTACTCAACTTGCTTTCTCCCCAACTCAGAACGCTTCTTAATAATAGCCATTAGCCACCTAGCACCTTCAGCATGAGCTAGTGTTTCGATGCCCACTCCCGCAGGGTATACGTTATTCGTTGTGATCGATTCCAAGTACGATACAAAATCTCTTCCAATACCACTGCCGAAGAGAGCGTAGGCTTTACTATTAAGGTCTTTTTCAGTTTCTTTAGCATAGACTTTTCCATCTATAGATACCTCTGCATGTTGTTTCATTGTGGCATACCTTGTTGCTGTTGTTGCATAACTTGTTGCAACTGCTCTAAGTTACCCTTGACCTGTGCTTGATCAGCTAACAAGTCCTCTTGAACACCAAATTTGCTTGCTAAGTATTTTATAACCATTTCTTGATTATACAACAATGGAGTTATCTCAGGACCAAATGTCTGTGCAACAGTCTGTTGAAACCTTACAAAGTCTGAGACATCTTGTTGGTCTTGCGCTCTGAGCAATGGTGAAACTGGTACAATCCGCAGTTCTTTTCCATCAACCTTTGGGATGTCCAGTAATCCCTGCTTTGTGTAGATTGCGATAATTCGTTCAACCAGAGGCTGTAGAAATTCTTTTTGCATACGACCTGCAACAGCACCCATGTCCCTCGCAACATCCGCAAGCCTTTCAGATACTTCTGTAGCCGATAAAGGTGTTCTTGCATTTGGTCTGGTATCAAGCTCATCAATGAACAAAGCCTTTCTAACATTTCTACGCATGTCATCTAAGACAAGTTGTGCAACATCAAATCTACCAGCACTCTGCAATGAGTCAATACTACTTCCGGGGCTTCTTGGAATAAAAGTTCCCGGCTGTATTGTTATGTTATCTGGGTTAAATACACCATCGTCATCATAAACAAATGAACCAGCAATAGCCATTTCAGCATTTTCAAGGATAAGCTGTACTGTAAGGTTAAGAGTCTTAATCGCTGGCATTGCTTGAAGAACAGGACCTCTTCCCCACACTTCAAATCCAGACTTTGACCAACGTGTAGTAATCCAAGGATTGTCACCGCGACCCTTTAGTGTCTTTTTAATAAGAATCTGCTTGTCTGTTTCCGAAACAAGATAGTATGTGTACTCATCCTTAAACCTATCTTTTTCATCATACATTGTAGCTTCAATGATCTTAGTTTTTCTATGTGGGTCTTTTCTCTGAACCTGAGACATCTTATCGCTAAACTTAGCGTCAGGATATCTATGCTTAATTTCAGTCAGTTCTGTTTCATTGTTCCATCTAAACCACGAATTAATTCCGTCCATATGCCCCGGAAGTAACGCTACATTAGTTGGTGGCACTGACGTAAAATGTAGATCGCCAACAAAACGACCTTCCTCAACTAGCATGTTAAGAGTACCCATACCCAAGTCTTGCAGGCCTTCATGAAGTTCAGAATTAAAATTAGAGTTACGAAGACCCTCATGTAACATGTCTGTTATGCGATCAAGCTCTTCTTGTAAGGACTTTGTAATTTCTGCCTTTGGAAACTCTGTTCCGGGCATAAGCTTAAAAGCTCTACCATTTGGAGGAAAGAAACCTAACTGTAATCTAGAAGCAAACTTAGGAAGACCTGTTACAGCAGTCTCATCATATATGTTTTCAGTACGTCTTGCGGCAGAGCTTTCTTGAAAAAAGCTTTCACGGTGAGGAATAACGTAATCGTAAACCTCTTCCCATATGTCAGTCCAAGAATGCCAACGACCTTTAGCCTTCTTGTACTTACGCATAATGTTTTCATATTCTTGCTTATCACCACCAGCAGATGGTGCTTCTGGATTTCCATCACTCGTTCGCATTGAATGTCCCCATCTTTTTGGTTTTTGCTAAACTGGGAGGAAGAACAAATCCTGTGTATCCCTCTAGCTCTTCTGATTGTAAGGATTTACCACCAAGTAAATTAGCTCTACGCATTCTATCTAGTTCTTCAATGCGCCTTTTTTCAGCCGCTTGTTCAGCGGCAACCTTTTCCTTTTCAGCCTTTTTTGCGGCTTCCAACTCAGGATCAGCTTTTGGCTTACTGCCACCAAACATACCCATTTCAAGTCTCCTTCTCAGTCTCAAACATGCGCTTTCCTCCCAATTTTATCAATTCACAATAAAGTTGATAAGGGGTTAAAATCCAAAACTTCTTTATTCCTATTATGTGTTTAATAAAACTGGTGCAATAGTTTAATCTAGGTAGCTGTATAATATCATTCTTGCACTGTATTTCAACACATGCCGTACTACTCATCATTTTTAAAAAGAGTTTGTCAGATTCCTCACCCATAAGTAAGTCTATGTGCAGTCTTTCACTAGAAAAATCTACTACTAACCATGATTTTAGCTCCGGAATAAACTTTGTGGCAAAAACATGTCCATAATCCTGCCTAAAAAGAGTAAAAAGTCGCCATAATCCAATGTTATCTGACTTCTGAAAGCAAATTACCCAGTGATCTACCACTTAGAACCTCTAGCCAAACGATTGCTCCGTTTCATACGCCCAAATGGACTCCCAACTCTTTCTACGGTTGTGGGGGTAGGACGACCTCCTGTGCCTACAATCACTCTACGACCTTCACCGCCCCCTAACATTGCATACTGAAGAGCATCATGTATGTGACTAAACCTATTCTTAGAAGCCTTCTCTTCAAATCTCTCGTTACCCATATGATAAACGCGCTTATACTGATATCCACCCTCAAATCCTGCAAGTAAAACTGTACATGTAGGGCTTATAAGCAAACTAGGATATCCATCGGATAGTCTGTTAACAACAGATTCAACTGCTTCTATTCTTAGACTGGCATCATTAGATGGTGCTGGCCTAGCATCAATTCCATTTGCTCTCATAATCATAAATGGAGTTTGCTCACTGGTTTGTGCCATCTGATTACCAGCCGGATCACCTATGAATTTAAAGCTGTGCTTATCCCATCCGTTTCTAGCAATGTCTCTTTTAAGTATTTCTGCGAATCTTCCGGCTCCCATGTCTTGCCCGATAAGCTCATGGAATACTGTCCATCTTCCTGAGTGTATTTGTTGACAAAAGATTGCCGACGGTGTGCGGCCAAAGTCAATGCCAACGATAACTTCCTTGCCGTCTTGCGGTTCGAGCGGTGACGCTGAAACATGAGTTTCCTTTCTAAATGTCGGATATACAGGCTTACCATCCATAATAGTCTGGTATTCATTAATAACATAAACCTTAACCCAACTTGGGGCTTTACCCAGAATGATCTTATCATAGTAATCAGACTTTAGATTCTTACGATTCTCTGAGTGCATATTAGGCTCGTAACCTATAAACTTTCCACTCTCATCCTTCTTCTCAGTCATCGCTCCAGGCTGTGAGTAGAATGTCCAATCATCAGGCTTGATCATCAAAAGCTTTTCGTCTTCTGGCATGAACTCAGGAACGGGAACTTCTCCGGCCATGATACCCCACCAGTGTGTTTCATCAGGAGCGTTAGTGTCCATAATGACACCAGCCCAACTAGCACCACCATCTTTCATACTTGGAAATCTGCCAACACGCATAGTACACGCATCAACAATACTCTTCGGTATTTCCCTAGCCTCATTAATCCAAACGCCAGTTAACTCAAGAGATAGTAGCTTCTTTATGTCTTCCTGTTTATCAAGAGCAAGAAAGATAACCTCTAACTCAACAGCAGTCTTATCAGGCAAAGATATGTTTACATTGTGAGTATAAGGTGGCGACCAGACAAACTTCCCCATTTCATCAGAGAACCAATCACGCCATGTCTTAATTGTAGTAGTCTTTAGCTGTGGATTTGTATTTCTGATAACAGCCCATCTTGATCTGCGAACACCTGACTGATTAGGCTCTTGCTTAATCGCCCTACGCATAATCTCCATGCAACAAGTAACTGACTTGCCGGAACCAACAGGACCTCTTATGCCACGCACAAAAGACTCGTCTTTCATAAATGACTTAGCCACCTCTCCCGGAGGCTTGTAGTCTATGTTCATGCCAATCCAAACAATCGTCTGTCAGTAGATGATCCGCCACTTTGAGCTAGTTTAGCTTTGGCGGCCGCACTTAATTGTGTGCTTGGACTTGTAGTGTCAACTGCAACAGGAGCGGCTACTGGCTTAGAAGCACTTCCACCACCACCCATTGAGCTATCCATTTTCTGACCAGAAGGACTGTAACCAGTCTTGCCAGTAAATGTCTTGGTTTCCATACCAAACATCTCGCCAACTTTAACGACACCAGCAACGTCACCAACGTAACCCTCGCCAGAACCCTTCGGTGGCTTAGTTGCGCTAACCTTGCCAATACTTCCAGAAGGACGACTTGCAGTCATTTTGCCAAACCCACTACCAACTGCTAGTCCCATTGATGCCTTTTCTGCATCTGACTTCATTCCCGGAGCCTCTGTGTAAGCCTGACCTTGTGCCGCAAAAGATGTTCCCGGAACCGCAACTGCGTAATTCTTTTTATCGTCTAAATCACTAATTTGCTTATTTAAGTTATACCCACCAGCAACATTAGCCATACTAGGAATCTTACCAATAATGCTGTCCTCAATAGATTTCTTTCTTGCTTTTAATTGAGTCCTAGCCTTTTCGGAGTTAACTCTCTCAGCTCCGCTAGGTCCACCGCTCTTTCCCATAATCGACTCCTATGTAAAAAAATATTTTCCGATTAAACTACTTATAACAAATATCGTGAGTGTGATCTACCTCATAGGTAAGACAGCTTCCGTATTTCTAAGCCCCTTCTCTACACACAGTCTATTTCATCTTGGGACCCCCTAGTCCACGTTGAAATTAATCTGTACGTTAGTGCCAGTGCTTCTCGGTGCGTCTACCCTAAACCCAGCCCTATCCATCAAATCCTTTGCCGCTTCTAATCTCACATGTTGTGACTTAGCATTCAGCAATTCTCTCATTGTCGCCATCGCTTGTGTGGCGTCCCATCCCAATGTACTCATTGCTAATCCCTGTCTATATTCGATAACATGTTGTTTATTCAGCGTATTATACACCCATGCCTTGTTTCTACCCAACCTTTGTGCAGCTTCTGTTGGGTTGCAACCATCATGCAAGATCGTATGAACCAATTCAGCCTGAGCATCAGTTACTTTCTTGTGCTGTAGTCTCAGTGCTGGGGCTTCACGCTCGATATCATCTATTGGTACGATCCCTTGTTTGTATCGCTCTTGTTGATCACTGTTAGCTTTAATATTGTTATCCATTTGAACACAATCCAGATTATCTACGGAATGATGTTAACTACTCCTGTTTTGGCTGTCAAGTCACATACTACAAGCCCTTGTACTCATTGACTTTCTCAGGGAGACAAAACCCCCTTCGGCAGTCAATAGCATGAAACAGTCCCCCCGGTCGTCGTCCCTACGCGAAGCTCTCTCTTGGCGAGAGAGGCTATTCGCTCCGTGACTAGCCCTAGCCCTTTTGCTTTGTTGCGTTGCAGTTTCATTGCTCTTCGGCCTTACAGCCGATTGTCTTTTCGAAAGACAAACAAAGATAATGGCGGCCTATCGGCCGTTTTCACACACACACAAGTCCCGTTGTATCATGCGTATGATGACCCACAAAATACAACCCCCAGTCAATCCCTCCTGCAACTCGTAGTTCTGATTGTCTTGCTCTTTCCGTCTGTGCTTTCTTTCTCGGTCAACATGAGTCGTTTCGGACCGCCCTTGGCGGCAAGGGGATGACTGTTTGTATTTTGGTTGGTCTTTGTAATTTATACACGATCCTGTGTATGTGTGGATTATATCAAATGGAGGTTTACATGATCGATCCTAAACTACTTACAGAAATTCAGTTCCCTATTACATTACCAGAAGTTCAAGTTACTGAGCTTGATGAGATATGGTCACATTGGGAAGTACGACAGGCGTTAGAGTCTGGAGATATTGATCGTGCCGCTGAGCTTGCTGAGATGGCACATACTCAACAATGGAGCTAGTAAGCAAATCAGATGGGGGTGTATCAAGCATCCCCATCATTATCGTAAGGAGAATCATTATGACTTATACTATGGATGACTTAACACCAGAGATTCTGGATCGTATCGCAACCAGCATTCGTAAGGATGCACTACCCAAGCCAGACTACATGGAAGCTTGGACAGAGGAGTTTGCCAAGCGTGTACAGGCACTTATCGACATGTTCGATGAGAGCTATGAGATCGTAACCAAGGCAAAGCTTGCCGACCAGATGACGCAGATGTTTGAGCGTATCGCTACTAATCTCAAGACATCAGGTACTCGTAAGCGTTGGGAGCTTCGTGATGCCAAGCGTGGTCATCAGGGTATTGAGATTACGCAACTTGAGATCGACAAGCTAGAGGATCAGCTTGAGTCTATGCGTAGTCAGTACTACATGATCATGCACGCCTTTCGCACTATGCGCTACAATGTCAGACCTAAGGTTATCTCGGACTCAGGTCTTAACTGGGGATCGTATACTCCCATTGCCGAGCTACCCAGAGTTCGCCGTCAGCGTTATGCTCGTAACAACCTGACCATTCAGGACTACATGAATGATGACGAACAGTTCTGGCGTAACGCTCGTGAAGCTGGACTTGCAGAAGTTCCACAGGAGGATCAAGAGTCCTTCGCTTAACACTCACTCGCTGAGAGGGCTAGTCCCTCTCGGCACTATTTTTTGTGCTGGTGAACACCGGGGTTCATCGCCTCAAACGGAGATTGTTATGTTTAATCTAGTAAAGTTTTTTACTGTATTCACATTAATTACCATTTACACATTCATCTTGTTTGCTTATTATATATAGCAACAAGCAAATAATTAATAATTAAATCAGGAGGTTACAATGGCATTTTTTGTTCTAGCTGGTGTTTTTTCAGCACTAGCCATACTCTTTCTTTTGTTCAAATTAGATATAAAGAAAGTTTTAGCATTTGATTTTTTCGTTGATATTTCATCTTCATTACTGCTTACCGTACTTTTCTTCGGTACTTTTGCAGGTATGATGGCGGCTGTCATCGGTGGTGCATTGATATCAATGGTCTTGTATTTCACCAAGCGGATCATTGGTTACAAAAAGCCAACATTTAAAAAGTACAAGTTTGTGTGGGAGGATGTTCCCCCTCACAGAAAACATACCAGTACCAGACATGTATGGTCGCAATCTGGTAGATGAGGCTAGACGTGACGCCTCAACAACTCAACCATAGCTAACGCAAGGAGAATCGCTATGAATATCGCACAAATCACAGTATCAGGTAACGTAGGTTCAGACCCAGAGGTTCGTGATGTTAACGGCACTAAAGTCGCTAACTTCTCAATCGCTGTCAACGAGAAGTACCGCACCAAGTCAGGCGAACAGGTAGAGAACACTCACTGGTTTCGCATTGAGGCTTGGGACGGCTCTAACGGTAAGGGTCTTGTATCCAATGTTATTGAACCGCTTGTCAAGAAGGGTACTACAGTGTACGCTCAAGGTACTCCTATCATTGAAGAGTATGAGAAAGATGGTATCAAACAACGTGCATTTAAAGTCAAGCTTGCAGGATCAGGTTCAACCTTCCGTCTTGCATCACGCAGTGACGATGCACCGTCTGGTTCATCTGCCCCATCATCTTCAGAAGATGTTCCTTTCTAGACCCTCTATTTAGAACCTCCCTGTAGAGGGTTAAACTGGGGTGTGATTTTTCGGATTCACACCCCTTTTTTATTGGAGACAACCATGAAAGCATTTATCATTGATCCATTCAGAGAAACTATCACCATGATAGATTACAGTGGAGACTGGCACGACATTAAAACTCACATTGAATGCAGTATGTTCACAGTAGTTAGAGTAGATGAAGGGGATATATTTTTAGATGACGAAGGACTTTACAGCAAAGGCTCTGAACAAATGTTCTTCCTCCATAAAGATTATCCATCGCCTCTTGCTGGCTACGGCCTTGTCCTTGACACAGATGAAGAGGGCGAAGCTATTGAAGCCAGCACATCTATTGAGGAACTAAGCAAATCAATTACTTGGTTAGGAGGACCTTATGAAGCAATGGCCTACGCAAAGAAACACAATCTCTAAACAGGAGACTGCAAATGAATATATATCAACGTATGACCCACATGATGGGCATAAAGACAAAAGCCTCATGGATTGGCTGGTTTGTCACTGTTCACCTAATACTCACGTTGTCTATCACACTTATGATGATAGTCATTGGCCTCAACCCAACACTAATGATGTCGGTTATCAGCGCACCAATATGGATTTGTACAGTCCTCGCAAGCAAATATGTTACCGATAGAATCATGGAGGATTAAATGCTTAATCTAAAGAAACAAGAATATGTCTTTACTATAGAGACAATCAATAAATACTACATCACTGTAGAATCAACTACAGAAGACTCTGCCATTGAAGAAGCTGAGAGACAAATCCTTGACGAACAAGGACAACTAGACAGTATTCATGTAGAACACGTCATCCTAGAGGAGATAAATGATGTCTATGCATAGTCCATATGTGTCAGGTCACTTGACATTTGATGTATCAAAAGCAACTATAGAGCCACAGGATGATGGGTATGTCTATATCAGACTGTATCAACCTACAGGTAGAAGCTTTCACCCTCACAGAGTTTGCCTAAACATTGCCTTAACTGACAATGATGGCAAGGTTCGTGAGATGTTTAATGGCCTCGAAATTAACGAAGAAACAATTTTAGTGGAGTACATAGACGATGCTATCACAGATTCCCCTGAGTGAACTTAAGTTTGATCTTAACAATGTTCGCAAGGTATCAACAGACAAAATTGCGTATCAGCAACTAGAGGCTTCCATAGCCTCAAAAGGTCTTCTTCACAATCTGGTCGTTACCAAAAATGGTAATGGCTATATTGTGATTGACGGCAATCGAAGACTAGAAGCACTCAAAGCTTTAGCAAATGACACCTTTCCAGTACCATGCTTTGTAGTAGACAGCTACGACAGAGAACTTGGCTTACATGCCAACATGATGCGTGAAGCTATGCACCCTTTAGATGAGTGTGATGTTATTGCTGGCATAGCCTCAACAGGTGCTGATGACTATGATGGTATTGCCAAACGCTTTGGTCAGACAACTAAATGGGTTATGCAACGACTTGCTCTTGCGGATTTGTCAGAAACGGCTAAAGAACAGTTCCGTCAAAACAAGTTTGGAATGGCTGTTGCATCTGCTCTCTGCATTGGCAGTCACGAACAACAAGATCAATTCCTCGATATGTATGAAGAAAGCACATACATAAATGCAAACCAAGCTACACACATGATGACAAAGAACAAAGCAAAAACAACTGATTTGCTTTTTGACATCGACTCTTTATCTGAACATGAATTGTCTCAACTAAATATTGAATCAGACTTGTTCAGTGATGTTTCATATATAACAAACATGAATCATTTCAATAGTTTACAGTATGAGTACATAAGCCAACAAAAGTCTGAATACCAAAAAGTCTATGAAGATGTAGAAGTTTATTTTGACAAAATGGATTTTGAGATACCAAGCCTTAGAATGTTCAAAAAGATATATGATGTAGAACAAACTGAGTTCAACAAAGCTAACGCCATTATGGTTATTACATATGATAGAGAACGCTTTCGTTACAACGAGTCAGTTTTTCAACGCTATGAGGTAGAGGAGATTAACGACCAAGCCTCTGACGAAAACGGTGAAGTCGTTGAAGATAATATAACACCTCTTAATATGAGCAATGCTCAAGAACAGCAAGTTCATGGTTACTTTGCAGACTTCATAAGACGTGAAATGTTTCAAACGCCTATGCTTAACTTTAGATTGTGCAAAGCATTAGTTGCACACAGAGTCCTACATTTGGGCTTTGAGTGGGCTAACCGTGTTGGCAATGTAATTGTGGAAAGCAAACTTAACTCTGATTACAAAAGGGATGAACAACCCGATGACTACACTGACCCTAATTTTGAGAAATTTATTGACGATCATAAACTCGCTCTTGACACTTGGAGACATGATAATGACGGTACAGCGGTTCACTATTGTCTTACTCTCGAAGATGAAGTACTTGATAAACTCTTTGTCGCGGCTGTTATCCGCACTATTGACAAGACAGACATCCAAAGGGATGACTGCAAAACACTCTTCAACACAGATGAATATGCTAACATGGAGTGGTTCAGACCAGACGCAACATGGCTCAACAAATACAAAGTAGAGCAGATAGATATGCTGTCACAAGAGTTTATTGGCGGCACGTTTGGTACTAACAAAAAAGAGAAGATCAATAAGCTTCTAGAGTTTAAAGACCTTCTTGCTAAGTTCAATCCCTATGGTTCATGGCCTCAAAAGTCTGAGTAAAAGTGATGACCCCAATAGGCAATCATTGCTGATTCAGCAAGACCATCATGAGATTTAAGCGGCCAGTATTCTTCATTGCCAAATATACTGGTTGCTTTCTCTCTTGCCTCTTGCTTGTCAGCAGAAACGCCTAAATCTTTCTTCCAGTCTTTTGGTCTAACTTCATCGTAAGAAAAACCAAGGGCTATAAAAGTACCTATGCAGATACCATACTGGAAACCAATACTAAAAGTAGAAACAACTCCTTGCCTTGGCATAGCCTGTTGCTTTTCTACTACAATTCTATTTGGGTTTTCATCTAACAATATATTGCAAAACCTATGGCAATTAAGAAACTGCCTCTTTTTCTTTGCAATAGTTTTAGTGACGACAGGCATCTTATATACTTTGAGATATCCTGCATCTTTATCAAAAAATGCTATGCCACCTTTTAATCCGGGGTCAATACCGCATATCAACATCTTTAGCCTCCAATTTAATGTCGCATCCTAAGGCTTCTGCCCAACAATACGCATTAAACAATGTTGGCTTACGATTACCAATTTCCCATTTAGCAACGAGTCCCGGAGCAACGCCAATCTTCAAGTCAATATCCATTTGGGTAAAACCAAGAGAGTACCTACGTCTTTGAAATTGCTTAATTAATTCTTCAGTAAAAGCTTTTTCAGTCATGCAAATCTCCTTCACATAAGCAAACAATACTGCTAATGTGAATTGAACACAACATAAAAAAGGAGGGCCAAAATGGCTAATCTCAGCAAAAAACATTTTGAGTGGCTATCAACCGATATAGCTGGAATGATTACGCCTCATATGCGTAGACAGTTTGTAGATTCTATCATTAACTTCAATGACAATCCTCAATTTATCAGGTTCAAGTTTGAAAACAAAATGATGGAAACTATTGTTGATCAGATAGCTGACGATCAAGCAAACGAAATCAGTCCAGAACTTTACAAAATTCAAGATATGGGATGGAGAAAGACATGAGCAAATACACTGGAACTACATCGGCTGTTGACAAAAACTATCGCAGTAAATTTATGGTTAATTTTCATGTGGAGTTTTTAAAGTCATTGCCTGTTGCGGCACTCAATAAAGAGGAAGCCGAAGAAATTGCTAAGCAAAGAATACTTCAAAAGCAGAAAGGCATGCTCCTAAGTGGATACCATTTAGGCGACATAGAACTTATCAGCGTAGAGGATAGAAAGTAATGCTTACAGAATCACAACTTGCAGAACGCAAAACCTATATTGGCTCATCAGATGCAAAGTCAATAGCATCTGGAGATATTGTGCAATGGGAAAACACTGCCGCTATCAAACGTGGTGACAAGGAGTTCAAAGTATCTAAGGATGTCCAGCTAAAGATGGACACTGGTTCTTACATGGAATCCTTTGTTATTGACAAATGGCAAGAGATGTCTGGCATCACAACTAACATGCGTGGTGCTGGTCGTACACAGCTATTTGGGGACGTTCCCCTTCACAGCACATATGACGCTATGATTGTTGGGAGTAAAATTCCTGTTGAGGTCAAGTGTCACTTTGGCTTCATGGATATGGACGATCTAATTGAACTTTATTCGCCTCAGATTCAGCATCACATGCTCGTATCAGGTAGCGAATCAACAATGTTTGTAGTATTTCACGGACTCAGATGCACCATAAAGTGGCGTAAGGTTATCAAAGACAATGACTGGTGCAGTATGTATCTCTTACAAGCAAAAAAGTTTTGGGATTTTTACCAAGGCAATGGTGTAGATGATTCTATCTATACACTGCCACCAATCGTCTATGACGACATGTATACTATGGACTTGCGTGAACATGATGACTTCAGTCCTGACTTTGAGTCATCTCTCAATTTGTCTGTAGAAAACATGATTGACTACAAAGGTGCTGAACACATGAACACAGAATCTAAGAATATGTTCAAAGAATGGCTACCTCCCAAATGCAGAAAGATGACATATGCGCTAACCGGGAATCGCAAAGGTTGGTCAGTTGTTGTTACAAGAAGCAAATCAGGGACTGTTACATGCAGATTAAACACACCAAAGGATGGAGAATAACATGAGTATTTGGAAAACACTTAGCGCAATCGACTGCTCAGATCACACTGAGAAAAAAGCTGGGATGACATATTTGTCTTGGGCCTGGGCTTGGATGATTGTCAAGCAACATTACCCACAAGCCACATTCACAAAATATATATTCGACTATAATGAAATGCAATTACCATACATGCTAGACCCTAACGGTTACGCTTATGTAAAAGTAACTGTAGATATCGATGACGACTCTGCTACAGAGATCTATCCTGTGCTTGATCATCGCAACAAAGGCATTCAAAACCCAAACAGCTTCGATGTTAACAAGGCTCATCAACGTTGCCTTGTAAAAGCATTAGCTTACATGGGTCTTGGCGTAACAATTTATGCTGGTGAAGACTTGCCTCTTTCAGAGATTGAAGATAAAAAGGAACAAGATAATGATGAAGAATCTAGAATACTCCAAGAGTTTTTGGGCGCAACATCCTCAGATGAACTTGATGATTGCTGGCGTATCAACAGCCAACGCATCGGCAAGCTCGGTCAAAAAGCGAAAGATAGACTTACTGATGGCTTCAAGAAAAAGAAAGTCCAAATCAGAGCCGCCTAAAGAAATCATTAAGGAAAGGTGTGTGTCTTGCGGCACATACCTATCTTGCCGCAATGAACCTTTTGTCATCTACTTTAATAATAACTTAAAGTGTATCAAGTGTTATGAATCTAATGCTAATGTACGCTTCAAACCTGACGCAAAGTTGTTTAAAACATGACACCAATTCAATCTTTGTTGCATGACAAACGTATACACAAGATACTTTGCAATCACGCACAAATCTTTCTTAATGAAGCAAATCAATCTAACGACTGCTTAATGTTGTCTGGTAGTGGTATCAAGACTGACAAGCGATCCTTGTTTATGCACATATCCAAAATGTCATTTGAAGAGATTGCAATATCTATTACTATCACAGATAACGATAACAATGGCTCAACTTGCTATATGACAATATCTACATTCAACACCCTAGATGATGCAGAATCAGTTATACTTAGGTTTTGTTTGCTTATGATAGATAGAATATTAGATGGTCACGGTGCGCCAATACAAGTATTTGAAAGCAATCATTATGTCACATGATGAAGCAATATTAATATCAGAATACGAAGCAAGAAAAAGGTTTGAAGACTGGATAGATGATGGTGAGCTAATAGACGTAACAGGCATTCTCTTTGAGCCAAGCAGAATAATGAGAGAACTAGAGCCACTATCCTATCAAATAGGTTTCTTACAATTCATTGATGGCCTCAAAAAGAGTAACATACTTGTTGAAGGTCACACCTACGATGAATCAGACGAATATGATGTTCCCATTAAAAAACACAAGTCAGGCTTTATAATCTATGACTTTACAGAAAAAGAAAACGGAGAGAAATAATCCTCCCCGTCTTCCCCCCACAACCGCAGAAATGAGCGGTGTTACCTATTATAGGAGATATCTATGCTTAAGTACAGAGAAGAATTTTGCAGTAGTCTTTTTGAAACTCTAAATGAAAGACAGCAAAGTTATGGTGATCCCAGTGAAAGCATGAAACACATAGCTGATATGTGGTCTTCGTATCACGAAAGACGCATAACACCACAGGAAATGGTTTCAATGATGATTATGTTAAAGCTTGGAAGGCTAAAGGAAACTCCTTGTCATCTTGACTCATGGCTAGACATAGCTGGATATGCGGCTATTGCATATGAATCTATTCTTTGCGAGATTGAAGATGAAGAAGCCATTGATGACCCATCTTCGGACATGGAAAGCATTGATGACGAAGAAATGGATCATGACTTCTAGGATCAATAACTTGCATAATTGATTGACCAAAGTTCTGTTGATCAAACCCCTTAACAAACGCATAACTATCATGGTATTTGAAGCCTCTTGCCCTTGCTAACCACATGATCTTTTTTTGCTCTACCTCTTCCATTTGCGCTAAAGCCCAATTGTGACGATGACCACTAATGTAAAGATCAGAATTGCTTTTAAACTTAGCCATCTTGGTTTGTGCATGTAGAGCATTCCATTGACTGTGACCCGGCATATCATGTGCGGCATGTATTCTTATGTTTGTTTTGTTAGGAAAGTTAATCTGTATTCTAGCTTCCCAGTCTTCCATAATAGCTCTGTGACCAGCCATCCATTTTAATGGATCACCAGCACCTGACCACATGTCGTGATTACCAGCAATTAATATCATAGGCTTCATGCTATCTATAAGCCATTCAACTAGCTTTAAAGCAGTCTTCTTTGAGTTCTCTTGCTCACCATAAAGACGAGACAATCTGCCTATCCAATTGTTCTGAAAGTCACCTAAAGAGCAACCAAAGATTCTATCGTTGCTATTAATAATTGATAGGTGTTCTTGAAGTACATCCCAATCACAATAATTATCATCAATGTGAGGATCGCCAAGCCAAAGCAGAGCAAAAGGCTCATCAGATTCCATATTAACTTGTAACCATTTTTTAGATTCCTTGTGCTTCTTACGCTTCTGGAATCTCTTGTGGAGCATATCCACGATTTCTTCAACGTCAACATCATCATCCTCCTGTGTGGGTAGGGAGTATGGTTTATCCTCAGATTTCATTAACAATTGATGTTCGTATGCTTTCAGTCTGTTATGCAAAGTACTTTTAGGTATGCCTATAGCATCAGATGCTTCACGAACAGTACCATAAGTTTGAACAGCTTCGTAAGCTTCTAAGTTCTTATCATTAATCATTGCAATCCAACATCATGTTTTTTAATTCAACGCCTCTAGTTTTTATCTGATTGTACCAAAGAGAATCTTCCATCTCTAAAGCCGCTCTAGAATAGTCTCTGTCTTCTAGTGCAGATCGAAACTTTTTAAACTGTGAGAATCGAGGCCAACCAAGGTTGAATACCATAGAAGCTAATACTATCTGAGCTTGGTGAGGCAAATCTCTCCACCATTCCATACGATCATCTAGCTCTTGTACAGCTACACTTACATCATCTTTTAGTATTTGCTTAGCGGCTGTTTCGCTTATAGGTGTTTGTAAGTTATGACCATATCCAATAGTTGGCACACCCACTGTATCCATATACATGTCAAGCCTCAAGCCTTCATGCTTTGCTATAATGTCAGTTAGTTCATCAATCATTTTTTACCCTTTACGCTATCAATAACGCCACCGCCAAAATAAAATCCAAGTATAATTAACATAGCATAGTTGATGCTAAACTGCTCCATCACCTTAGTCACTGCGTCAGGATCGCCATAACCTGAGATAGTCATGCCAAGAACAATCAAGTAACTACCAAGAAATGTGCCTCCAAACATCAAGGCCAAATATCTTTGTGCAATCTTGAATGATGCGTACGCTCCCATCAAATCAATCTTGGCCTTACTCTTAGCCGCAATCTCTTCTTCAGTGCTGGTATGCATGTCATCGATAAGGCTCAAGCCTTTCTTGATTACATCACCGCCCCCAAGGATAGAATTTAGAACGCCCATCATAGCTAACTCCTTAAATAATAAGCAACTGTACCAGCAATGCCGACCATAATAAGGACCGCCATTGCACCTACGAACATTTCTAATATGAATTGTTTGCGTCTTCTAGCTTTCTTCTGTGCTTCACGTCTCTCTGTGCGACACTTAGCTTGAAAAGCTTGCCAGTCAGACCACAGCCTTGGCCTGCCAGTATATATCATGATTTGTTTGAGTTGATACTCAGATTCCTTAACTTGCTCTAATGCAAGAAAAGCTTGTAGGTCTGAGCCGCCAACAGATGACTTGCTCTTGCCAGCAACTTTCTTTTCCAAGTCTTCTTTAGCACCGACAAATTTCGCAATAGCAGTCCCTGCCCTAGCCAAATCACCAGAGTTCGTCACTGCTTGCTTTATAACAGCAAATGCGGCATTGGCGGCGGCTAATTCGGCTAACATCAGTATACCTTCGTTTTGTTAGGGTCTATTGCTTTCGGTAAGCAGTATGCTGTAACCCTATCTCGTGGGTCAACTAAATCCAGATGCTGGTAATTTCCGTGGGTTCTGGTGATTTGTTTTGCAAAGTAATTGCAATCATCAATAGAACGAAAGTGTAGCAAATTCTTAGCAATTGATCTTCGGTCATCCCCTACCCCTTGATACATAACTAACAAAAAAGCAACAACCCATTCGCCCATCAGACTAGCCTAGCTACTACAGCCGTTGCCATTACAACCATAGCCAAAGTAGAACCCATTATCAGAGCCTCAAGACGCCACATACGTTTGTCTAAGGCTTTTATCCAGCCCTGTAACTGCTCATAACGAACAGCGCACTCAGCTTCGTGGCGTTCTAGATGTGCTTTAGTTTCGTCCATCAGTCAGCCTCCGGCCAATCAGCAATAGGGGCGTTCCCAGTTGGGTTATTGTCAGCATCAACAGGCACATCGAACAACGCCATAAACGCTGTATGGTCAGCCGCGCCATCTATTGCCGCCTCGATTGTGTTTGAGGCAGTCCTCACGCTTGCTCTATAATCGAGTGTCGCTTGGCCAACAGAATAGTCAGCAACCTCACTAGCCTTGATTACCATCCAATCGGTAGGCGCAAGTAATCCACCAGCCT
>Ga0181389_1000232_pt1 | contig 23132 bp, 55 predicted proteins | sample 12SPOviralmetaG_FD_130121 | JGI IMG/M metagenome (GOLD analysis project Ga0181389, IMG submission 130121) | Marine viral communities from the oligotrophic San Pedro Time Series (SPOT) site, San Pedro Channel, CA, USA - 12 SPOT_SRF_2010-06-29 | ecosystem: Environmental > Aquatic > Marine > Strait...
CAACAGCGGGTGGAATAATCGAAGATCAGGGGGCTTGAACGACGTAAGCTTCGTTAAGATAGGAGAAAATATTGGGAACTCAAACCATAAGGGAAAAATGTAATGCAACACCGGCGCGGACGGACTTCTGAGTGGTTTTACATACAACAGTGGAGAGCAAAAGAAGAAGAAAGGCATCGACAGGATGCACTCAACAGTGCAGAATTCAAGATAGGTGATCTTGTAAAGATCGCACCATGGTGCAAAAACAAGCATAGACTAGCACACGTAATTGGTGTAGCATGGTACGATACTAGAAATGTTACAATTCAATACATGGACTCAGAAGGCCTTCTGGAAGAGCCTAGCAAGGCGGTGACGGCAAATCTGGTGCTGGTTAGCCGCGAAGAAGATCAGCAAGCTTAAAAAAAATTTTTATTAGCTTTCGTAATGTATATGTAGATGGCGTGACAGTCTAATATCATATCTAAGTTTCATTACGAGGTGTTAAATGTCTTGGAATTTATTGTACTATTGCTTTATGATTTGTGTGGCTCATACTGGCTTTTGGTTTGCTCACAATGCACAGTTTACCTGGAACTTCTGGTCCGATAAACCGATTTTCGCAAACGTCTTATTCGGCTTACCAGCATTAATTGTTTTTTGGTACGCAATGAGATGGTTAATGCTTGACTTTGGCTCCTTATGGTCATTAAGGTTTATTGCATTTGCCACTTCATATGTTGTGTTCCCACCTCTGACATGGATTCTGTTGAACGAGTCTCCATTCTCTTTAAAGACTGGTATTTGTATATTCTTGTCTATCATAATACTTCTGGTGCAGGTTCTTGTAGACTAGCAGTTGCTGCACTCGTTGCAAGAAATTCAATAACAAAAATATTAAAAAATGTTTAATCTTTGTGTGCAGCTTTTGTGAAGTTGTCACTGTGGTATGGTATAATAGTATTATAAGGAATGAGGAATAACCCCACAGTAAAAATCGAGGTAATTAATGACTGACCAGAAAAACTATGACACTACTAACTTTTCAAATGTACTTGACATTGACAACTGGGTTGTTGTCGGGCAGGCTCTTATGAAGATGGCTGGATTTTTCTGGCCTGTTATCGTTATCATCGCAATTCTTGCATTCATCGAATACCGTAAGGAGACAAACAATGCAACTAACTGAAATCTATAATGCTGCAGGACTTACCGAAGACGATCGTTCTCGGATGCCCTCTTATATCGAAGGCGAAGATGAGTTCTATGGCTCAGAAGCCTATGGCAAACTTTATGAATACTTTGCACACGAGTCTTGTGAGATGCCGTACGGCGTTTGTAAAGCTCGCACTGAGTGTCCAGATGAATGGATCCTTGAGTACCTCGAGGCTCGTGCATGAAGCCAGGTGATTTAGTAAAAAACAAACACTCTGAGTCTGGAGAGCTTGGCGTCTTCGTAGGTTTCAGAAAGTACGGTGAATATGAATGTGCTGAGGTTATGTGGTTTGAGCGTACGGCTCCCAATGGTGATATTGTCAGCACTATTCAAAAAGATTTGATAACAGTGGAGAAAAATTGATAGTTGTACCAGTTGAAAATCACCTTGTTAAGGGTGTGCCAGATTACTACGAAGTTTACCTAAACTTTATGAAGCGTTATGAGCAGACTAGCAGTAATGAATGCTTAACTTTGGCATTTCACTATGCAAGAGTTGCAGAAGAAATGGGTCAAGTTGAAATTAAAGATGATCTGACTTTGGAAGATGATGACACTGAGATTGACGATGAAAGTCGGTGACTTGGTAAAAATTGTAGAGGTTGACGGTCGCATCAGTGTTATTGGGACGATTATAGCAGCTTGGGCCGGAACGGGATGGTGGGAAATACTCACCTCAAACGGAGTGTTTATTCACTGGCCAGAAAACCAGTTAGAGGTGATCAGTGAAAGTCGGTGATTTGATATATGATTCGCACTATGGTCAAAATGGTCTTGTTATTGAGATTTCAGAGAACAGCTCTTATATGACAGTGCTCTATGAAGACGGTGAACTTGACCATGGGATGCGAACAAACGATTCTGAAGTTGAGGTGGTTAATGAAAGTCGGTGATTTAGTGAGAAAAGAGAAAGGGATCAATGCCGGTGAGGTCGGAGTCATAACAAGGGTTTATAACGAAAGCCAGCTACTTCGCGGAAGTCAGATCTTCGAAGTACTGTCGGATGGCAAACTTAAACAGTGGGCAGCAAGTTGGTGTATAGCTGTAAGGAACGAACAATGAAAGTCGGTGATTTAGTGAGAAATATATACACAAAGGAAATCGGTCTTATCACCGACGTGAGCTGTGCAGACTATGTAATAGTCGATGAGCACTGGAATGTTCCTGAGGATCATTTGGAGGTAATCAGTGACAATCGGTGATATGGTAAGAGTCTCAACACGTGACGAGGATAACAGACATGTTTATTATGACCAGATCGGCTTGATTGTAGGCACGTGGAAGAACCATAAGAACAAACTGCAAGCGCTAGACGTCTTGCTTGGAAACGGCGAAATCAAGAACGTTGGTCCATGGTCAGTTGGAGTGATAAGTGAATAAAGAAGAATCAATTAAACATATTAGAAAAATGCTCGGTGATGATCTCTATATTAAAAAAGAGATTCTCTACTACACAAAAGACAATAAGTACGGCGACGTTCCAACATACGTCTCAACATTTGAATTCGACGGAATAAAAGTCAGGATGGTGCACGAGACTGCCGGGTATCCCGGTAGCATTGAATGGATTACAGAGATCCGAGTAAGTCGCAGGCATAACTCTTCATGGGATAACTGGCCAGAATGGGGATTCACAGCTTTGAACGATGCTGAACTTCTTTGCAAAAGGCTCAATCCATCCTGGAAAAGATTGCCAGGCAATTACATCCAGCTCGATGGCAAGCGTGGAATTGTTCTGTCAGTCCCAAAGCATTATACGTCCGGACACAGCGAAGTTTTGTGGGATAATGGTAAACTAGATGTTGAAGTTAATACACACAGACTAGATTGTGCAGAGGCGATCAGTGAAAGTTGGTGATTTGGTAAGGAAACGTCGTGGTAAAGAACATGGTACATTTATAGTTGTTGATTTCATAGAAGGTCAATCTCGCGGAAAGAGAAATCTTGTAAGGCTTTTCAGGACTGGGGACAGTTACTATGAAACAGGATGGTGGGATGCAACAGTATGGAAAATCATAAGCAAATGCTAGCAACGGAAAATAATCAAAAAAGTGTGCTGCTTCTGTGAAGTTACAACGAGAATATGGTATAATATTAATATAAGGAATAGGGGATTGGAAACTAAAACCCTAGCTTTACAAAATAAACATTTAAAATATTTGGAGATTTATATGAATAAAGAAATAACATTAAGAACACTTGCGGACAGGTTTCGCACTTTTGGATCTTGGGACAATGATGACGTCCCTGAGCGTCATAACGTTTTCTATCAGAATAATAATTCTGTCGGTAATCGATATATCAACTGGAAAGGTGTAGATGCTTACAGCGCCTACACTGGCGATGGTAAAGTGCTAGACAAAGAAAGTCTTTATGAAAGAGTTAAGACTTCGCCATGTGATTGGCACAACTTGTTTAACGGTATTCACTATGGTCTTATCGTTGGTCCTGAAACTTTATGTGCAGTTGACGAATGTCTTGAGATCTTGCGTAACGATAAACCACCTGAAGATGATGGGACAAAGGTTCGCCATGTTAATCATCTTGGTGGTGTAAACCACGTATCAAAACCTACGCTGCATAGCTGGGACCTAACCAGCCGGTTTGGAAAAATGCTAGCAGAAGCATTTTTTGCTGATCGAAAAAATAAGCTTTTGTATTCCGAGGCTTTCACTTATGTTGCCACAGGTCATGCTGGATGGAGTAGATCTACATAATGTTAGCAACAGCAAAATTAATGCTTTTAAAAATTAACTGGAAAAATGCGGTTAATGCAACATTACGTTGAACACATGTTTTATGGTGTTTATGATAATAACAGGTTACAAGTTTTAAGGGGTGTTAATGAAAAAATGCAAGTTTATTGAACTCAATGGGAAAAATTACGTCCCTCGGCCAAGTGGTTGGATTATGGGAATGGGAAGGTACCACTGGTTTAAGAAAGTTGCAGGTATCAAGACACATGTGGCTGGCCCAGAATACTGGGAAAAATTAAAGTCAGAAGGAAATAGAAAGACTTTGGTAGAATATCATAATGGAAAATGGGAGATTGTTGATGAAGTGGATTAAGAGACTGTTGGGATTTAGTACACCTCTTGAAAAAAAGCAGAAAGAGCTTAGTACCCTCTGGAAAGAAGCAATGGAATATCAAAGAAATGGCGATTTGCGATCTTACGCAAAAATTGTTAAGAAGATTGAAGGCATTGAAAACGAACTTGTGGAGATGATGAATGGTGCTTAAGGCTTTTGTTCTGGTAGGAGTAATTTTGTCACATGATGACATGCGTTCTACAGTCGAATTTAACCTCAACCCAGCTGTCAACGGTGGGCCTGCAATTGCAGTCCTTCAAAATACAGCTATACCGTGTGCAGTTGAGGTCGGAAAGAAGATTTATATTGTGAAAAGCAAAGAAATGGAGTACCCAGAAATTGTTTGTGATGTTGACACAGAATGAATATCGGTGATTCAGTGAAGCTAAGAAGTAGCCCTCATGAGAAATGGTGGTCTCAGATTGGTATTGTTCTTGAAATAGACAGAGCAAAGCGGAAAAACAATGATCAGTCTGTTTTAGTCCATTGGGGTGCGACTGGCAACTGCTGGGAATATCAGGAAAACTTACAAATATTTAGTGTGGCCAAGCAGGAGTAGGCTTATGTACGTTGGTGATATGGTTAGCAAAATTGATAGTGAATGGATACAGAAAAATCCGTGGATGTTAAAAGGTGAAAAGGAAATCACCAGTTTATTTTATCATCTACCTGAGCTTATTGGTGTAATAGTGAGTATTGAAAAGTCAGAACGTTACGATGACGTAGTGTCTGTATTGCTCAAAGATGGAAGCATAGAAAAATTTAAAGATTACATGTTGGAGGTAATAAAATGAATAAGATAGATGATAAAAACTTTCGTGATTTTGTACAGCACGGCGATACAATGGTACAGTTCTCTGCGACCTGGTGTGGACCGTGTAAAACACTAACTCGAACCCTTGAAGCGGCTGATGATTTACCTGTTAAGATTGCAAAGGTAGATATTGATGAGTCACCGCAGATGGCAGCCGAGTTCAACATCAGGTCTGTGCCGACTGTTGTTGTATTCAAGGAAGGAGCAGAGGTTGCTCGAACAAGTGGCGCAAAGCCGTTGAACACTATTAAGACATTTTTGAATGAGAGCCTAGCATGAAGAAGAATTACCCAAGACTAGAAATGAAGAGTGGATACTCCGTAAGCTGTCAAGCCAGCCAGACGAATTACTCATCTCCCCGTGATAACACCGGACCGTATGAGCTTGTTGAGCTTGGTTTTCCAAATGCTCCAGATTCTTTGATTTCTGGATTTGCTGAAGACCCAGATGATCAGACCGGAACCATTTACGGTTACGTCCCTGTTCATGTTGTGCAAGCGTTAATCATGAAGCATGGAGGGCTGGTTGCGGGAGAGCATCCTGAGTTTGCACGCACTGCAGAAGAAGCCGCTGGTCTTGCAGAGATCATGTCTTCTCCGGAGTTCTTCGATGGTTAATATTAGAAAGTGTTCCGAGTGTGGGAAGATCTTTTTCTGTGCAGACAGTAGCCAGATCTTCTGTTCACTCATATGCCAGCTTAAGCGAGATCCAATTGACGAATCGAATTCGAAAATGTCTCCAGGTGTAGAACATAACAATAACATGCTAAATAATAAAAGCTATTATAGCACAGGGAAATGTCTAGATAGCAACCAGTCAAAGTATTTCTATATAGGAAGTGTCCTATACCAGTATAAGTAATAGAACCCATACCCATGACACCCGTTCCACTAATCCTCAGTCCCTACGAAGTTCTTTCCTTTACTTTATATTAAGTAAAATAGGTAAAACAACGAGTCTCTGTCCTTGCCCCCGGACTCCATCCCTCCAATGAAGAGAGGTGTCGGAACCGACATTCACAGTGCTCTTGTACAGCGGCTGGATCTGGTGGTTCAAGAGATGGAACTGTACAAAAAGGTATTCTAGCGTATAAAGCTGACTACTTGTAACGGGGGCTCGACTTGGCCTACGGTCGTTGGGGAGTTCGCCTTTCGATTGTAACGGTGTAACAACGGCTTGTAAAATGTATCATCAAAAGGCAATTACAACCACTACTCTGGGGGTCTTGATACATTTAATTGTTACAAGTTACGGTGTGTTCCTGCGAGTACTCACATTATAACCTCTCGACCGCAGATTTACAAGTCCAAACGCTGAAACAAAAATGTTTCTCTTGTTATACGAGATGGAACACGGTCTGCTTTTCGCGTGCTCGAAGTAAAACTCTGAAACACCGGATGTTCCGGCAAAGTAGAGAGGTGAGATTATTTTCGTTGTGGACAGTTTCTGGCCTGTTAGATCTGCCGCACCGCATTACATTATACATGTTGGCAAGCAGGAATAGATGTCAACGAAAACACTGGAGAAAAGATGACCAACTGGAAGACCACGATGCACCACTTCGCTCTCACTGTCTGGAACGACCTGATCCTGAACCGGAACAAGCTGGGACGGCGTCGTAACGCGTTCCTCATCAAGCAGGATACGATGTGTCTCTACCGACGCGTCACCAACGGCAATCACTTCCACGGCTAGAAAAAAGTGTGCAGCATTTGTGAAGATTCGGCGCACGTGTTGTATAATATAAATGAAGGTAAGGAAACAAAAGGAGAAAATAATGCGTAAAGGTGATATCGTCAAGCTCAACCCAGAAAGCTGTTTCACTCGCGAGAGAGGCGGCGGTTTGGATTATCCACTCAGCCACCATCATAACGACGAGCATGGTGTCGTAACTGGATACCGGCCGACTACTACCGCGGAAGTTGAAGCGTGGTACAAGAGCGATGCGAGTAATGGAATCGATAGTGCCGGGGAATCGAAGCTTCCACCCCGTAGCGTTGCAGTCACGATCACACGTGACGAAGTACTTGTCGTTGAACGTGCACGGTGCCGAGTCACTCTTGGCTGGGGACATGCTAAGGCTGGAATGACGAAGCTTATGAAGGGTAATGGGCAGGAGGTTTATATTGACCGCGAACTTGTCGTGGTTGTCTGATGAAATATGAACACGACTTTGACCCATACTATCTAACATCAGATCAGAGACTGGACATAGCAAAGCTCCTAATGCAGCACGCCGTTGAAAGGGGTGATGTGTCTAAGCTTGTACCGCTGGTCCAGCTTGTTGATATTATTCAGCACAAGATCTCTAATATTGATGATACGTTTGAACACAAATACGACGGCAAAAAAACAAAGAAAATAAAAACAAAATTTGAACAATAGGCCACCAGTGGATATTATTATCAAGTCACGGGAAATACCGGACACTGTCTAAACACTTAAGGAGTATGACAAATATGATGTATAACAAGACCAAGCAAACCAAGCGTTTCACTTACGGCATTAGCCGCAACCCAACTTCACACAAGGCTGGAGCAAACACTGTAACCATTTCAACACGAAGTGAAGACCAGTATTATGCTACTCCAACAGTTGGGCTGACTATGACAGTCAAGGAAGCACGGGCACTTCAGAATTTTCTAAATGCTGAGTTCCCTCCAGTTGTGCAGGCAGATTCGTCCAGCATTGGGTAACTAAAATATAAGACAAATTATGGGACAGGTGAACGGCAATTGCGCTTAGTAACCAACCTACAATAAAAGCGATGAATGTATGTTAGAGATAGAACAGCTAGAACTGTTCGGTGCATTAGAGCTTGGTATCATTCCACCAAGTCACAATATTTCAAAAAACCTACAATCGCTCGGCTGTGAAGAGAGTAACATTGCTAGACGAAAGTTTAGGAAAGTTAAGAGGAGACTGCTAGCAAAACTTCCTAATGATAAATTATGTAATAGTGAGGTACGAGCACTAGTCAAAAGACAGTGCGTGTTAGTAGGCGAACAGCTGTTGGCGGGCCAGATCAGAAATAGTGAAAAATAATTTGCTGTTTCTGTGAAGGGTCCGCCTTTTTTATGGTATAATAGTATTATAAGGAATGAGGAATGGTCCTCAAATTTTGGAGACATTATGCCTCGATTGCGCGCACTTAATTTTGAACTTGTAAAGAATGGCGACAAAGCCGAAATCACAAAGATGGTTAAAGACATCTTGATGTTGTATCCTCGTGGGCCGTTGATGCAGAATAAAAAGCCAGACTACACTGTTTACCAGAGCTGGCGAGGTAAGCGATCTTATCTTACCACTACGCGCACGATGGATAACTGGACTGAAGACCAGCCTGAGAACTGGGGATACACTGCTGAGCAGATGTACTACCTTGTCCGTGGTCTTGGCCATGAAGGGAATAGCATCAGGGAATGGAACTTCCAGTCCTTGCTGACGTCTAAGATTCCAGATCTTTGTATGGAATGGTCTGGTACAAAGTGGACACGAACATCTAAGCGGCTGGCAGACCGGATTGCTGGATCGTATGCCAAAGCATGCAAATCAGGTCAGCTTGGAGATCTTCTGTGGAACGTTGATATTGCAACACGTACCGTGACTGCACCACGAGGTATCAGATGGTCATGGGATTCGGGCGCACATGTAACTGTTACAGTGCCAGCTCGGACTCCAGACGAAGCACAGATGCTGGTTGATACCTGTTTCGGCCACGCTGTTGAGCCTACCAATCGACGAAATACCCCCACAGGATGGGCGCAAGGGGGTGACGCTGAGGCCATGGTTGCTAACCAGGCAACTATTTCTGAGCTAACCAGCAAGCGTGAGAAGTGGCTGGAGATCATTGCAAAGGCTCAGCAGCAGATTGAAAATATTGATATGCTTTCTGAAGCGATTGAACTCTACTCAATGTCAGCTTTTGGAACTGATGATGACAATGAAGATAATTAAAAATAACTGCATTATTTTTGCTGCTTCTGTGAAGAAGTATTGAGAATATGGTATAATATTAATATGATGGTGGAGGAATGGTTCCTCGCTCTCGAAAACAAGTCAAGGAGACAACATGGACATTCGGACTCTTAAAAACATCGCAACTACTCTCCCACCCCACATCGCAATCCTGATGCAGGGACCAACCGGTGTCGGTAAGTCGTTTGCCGCTAAAGCGGTAGCTAAAGAGCTTAAGCTGCCGTACATCGATGTGCGAGGTTCTACCATGGATGAGTCTGACATGGGGATTCCCGACCTGGAGAAATCTAAGGAAGCTGGTTGCTATACCAAGATGCTTCCCTCCTGGTACGTTCGGGCATGTCGCGAACCTGTTGTCTTGATGCTGGATGAAGCTAACCGGTCACTGCCACAGGTTATGCAGGGATTCTTCCAGATCGTCCTTGATCGAGAGCTTGGAAATGGTCCAGATGGTGAGGCTTACCGCCTACACCCAGAGACGCGGGTTATTGCCGCAGTCAACGTTGGTAACGAATATGATGTCAACGAAATGGACCCTGCCCTCCTCCGTCGCTTTTGGGTTACCGAGATTGAGCCTACGGTAACAAACTGGGTTGAATGGGCTAGGGAAGCTGAGTTGGATAACATCCTTATTGAGTTTATCCACCAGAACCCAGAGCACTGGCGTGTTGACCCTAGCGCTGTTGAGGCCGGAACGGTTTGCCCGAACCCAGCTTCTTGGCACCGCTTGAATGATTCGCTTGTTCACATGAACATGGCACCTGCTGGTGTGGCTGGAACTCAGCCTGAACTCATCTACGCGGTGTCTCGCGGGTTTGTCGGCACTGAGGCAGCAATTGCCTTTGTTGATTTTGTCAAGAACTACGAGGTTCAGGTCTCTGCAGAGGACGTACTCTCTGGTAAGGTTACCGCTGACGATATCATGGATGCTGATGCAAGCATCAAGATGTCTATCCTTGACAAGCTCGTCGAGTACGCAACTGAGAATAAGCTAAAGGCTAAGGAATGTAAGGCACTTGCTGCTTTCACTACCGGTCTTGGCGGAGAGTTCCTCTTCAACACATGGACAAAGCTTAGCTCCTGTAATAACATGGACAATATTCGAGCCATGCACAAGCTGATTGGCAAGGACGTTGTCAAGGCAGTTCAGGCTGCACGTCAGCTGGCTAAGTAAGTGTCAGTTCGAAGAGTAACTACGGCGGGTTGGGTACATCCAGTACCTGGCTCGCCTTCTTTTATTGAGCAAGTTCGTAGGGTTGAACCTATTGTGCCGATAGAAGATAAGAATGATGAACTAAAAGAAGATGAATTGTTAACATATGAGAAGGAAGGAAAGGTAAAACGTGTACGTCAGAGACCTGGAACAAGGCTGTCTATTAAAGCCTGACCCTGAATACTTTTGGCAAATTATGCCATTGGTTGGTGAGTCCAAACTAAAGACCGGTTCACCATGGGCAATGGCATACAACGAGCTCAAGCAAGCTGGTATTACTAGGCACGGTTCTGTAACATTTGCAAATTCTAGATTTCAGAAGCATGCAGATGAGGTGGAAGAAATAGGAATATACCTTGGTGTGAAAATGCTTCAGAACTATTATTTCGGAGTAAAGAAACAACACATGATACTTGTAGGGTCCGAGCTGTTTGTCATCGATGGGTATTCGTTTGATAAAGTTCAGAAAATAGAATAAAGTTGTGCTGCTTCTGTGAAGTATTTATAAGAATATGTTATAATATTAATGAAGGTGGAGGAAGGTATCCACAAAAGCTTAGGAGCAAATATGTCAAAACATGGAACAGCAACTGATATCGCACCTGACACTTCCGGTGTCGGCAACCTGGTCTATGACCTTATTGAAGATTACGATATTGACCCGCATATCATTGCGCTCATGTTTAACGAGCCATTCTTTGCAAAGGTCCTTCGTGGTGTAACCAAGACATGTACAAAGGCAATCCCAACTGCAGGAGTTCTTGCTAAAGACGGTGACCTGAAGATGTGGTACAACCCTGGGTTTATGTCAAGTCTGACAGACCTTCAGGTTCGAGGCCTGTTGAAGCATGAGGCAATGCACCTGGCGTTGATGCACACGACAACACGCCGGCTTGAACCACACAACGTACATAACTGGGCCGCTGATCTCGCGATCAACTCTAACATCCCCGAAGTCGAGCTACCTGAAGGTGGACTCATTCCAGGTAAGGCATTCAAGCCACTGACTGAAGAGCAGCTTGAAAAGATGGAGCAACCGGCAATTGAGCGATTCAACCGGATGAGTGCTTTTGTTGAGGAACTTCCAAAGGGTCTTTCAACTGAGGAATACTTTGCACGTCTGATGAATGATGACCAGATGAAGGAAGACCTTGAACCACAGGAAGGCGATGGTGGAGAAGGCATGCCTGGAGAGATGGATCATCATGATGGCTGGGATGAGCTTAGTGATGAGGAAAAGGAGTTGGCAACTGCAAAGGTCAAGCAGGCTGTAGCCGATGCGGTTAAGGAATGTGATAATAAGGGACAGTGGGGTTCTGTTGCTGCTGAGATGCAGGCAGAAATCCGAAAGCTTGTTTCAAATGAGATTCCTTGGCAGGCAGTTCTTAAGAAGTTTGTTGGATTTACCAAGCGTGCTACTCGGTCTACCAGCTGGAATAAGATTAATAAGAAGAACCCAATGCTTATGCCAGGTGCACGGAAGAAGACTACTGCTTCTATTGCACTGTACATTGACCAGTCCGGGTCTGTTAGTAATGCCGAGCTGGAACTCTTGTTTGGTGAGCTACAGTCTTTGGCTAAGCACACTGAGTTTACCACCTTCCACTTTGATTGTACGGTTGATGAGGAAAGTGAGCAGGTTTGGAAGAAGGGCCGGTTCACAGCTCCTTACAGGACTCGGGCTGGTGGTACAAACTTCAGTGCTGTTCAGGAGCATGCGCTTAAGAATAAGAAGCGGTTTGATGGATACCTTATCCTCACCGATGGTTGGGCTGCCAATCCTGGTATCAGCCGTATGAAGCGTGGTTGGGTTATTACCTCAAACGGCGATGTCCAAGATTGGATGGGTGGTAGAGACTTCATTATCAAGATGACAGGGAAAAAGGCTGCTGCAGCTTAACACTCGTTGCCACGCGAGAAACAAGAAAAATAACGAGACAACGAGAACGTATATGAAAAACGATGATATGGCAATCCTAAAGACTTTGATTATGACTTGGAATGATGACCAGGTCGAAGATGCATGGGGACTTATTGCCGATGAAGGTAGGCGTAGGCAGGAGATTAATAAGAAAAAGATAAAGGCCACACTTAAGAATGGTGACCACGTGTCATTCACCGGGTCAACGGGTCTCGTTACCGGCACTGTGACCAAGGTCAAAATCAAGAAGGCGATCGTAGAAGTCAAGAACCAGCGTTGGGATGTCCCACTACACATGTTGAGGAAGGCCGATGACTGCTAAATCGAAGACGGCTAAAAAGAAAAAGACTGCAGTTAAACGCAAGCCAAATAAGACTACCAAGCCAGATAAGAATAGGATACTAGAATACAAAGGCTGGACTGCCGGTGACCGGTGTTACACTCTATTCAAGGGAGATACAAAGGCAACCCTATGCGACATCATTGAGTTTCACCCTAACGATAATGTATCTCCTGCAGTCAGCCTCATTGACGTGGCCACAACAAAGTACAGGGTGGCACCGGTCGCTATGTTAGCTGAGACCGCTAAGGCTGCCAAGGAACTCAAGCCAGTACTCGAACGGATACTCGCTAAAGCAAAAAAGAAAATGAAAAGGAAACCGAAACAGAAACAAATTACAGAGGAGTGAGTCATCGGTAACAATGGTTTAAATTGCATTATGGAGGAGACAGTAACAAAGGTTACAATTGGGTTTCTAGTTAGGGCCCCATTAAGCAGCCCCATGCAACAGCCCGTTCGGGCCCCATCTCAAGGCCCCTTTTTAACCCCCCTTCTAGCCCCACTAGAAGGCCCCATTCTGGCTATCTGGAGCCCCTGGCCAGAGGGGTAGGCTAAGCACACAAATTTTTTTTCACGTGCAAATTTCAAAACCAAAAGGCCTAACTCAGCTCGAAAACTTCACGAGATTTTTTCAAGTTCAAAAGCGTTTGTAAATAAAACAATATAAATCTAAAATTAGATAAAGGAGCATATATGACACCACCCGAAGAAGATAAAATCATTCACATGAGTAAACAGGTCGCCAGCGTCTTTGCATTGATTGTCAGTCTATGTATTGTAGACCCAATGATATTATGTGCGATCTTATTGTGGTGGATTGCATTTATCAAATAGGTGATTCACGTGGTGTAAAAAATATATAAAATGAATAACAAAATAGAAAGATTGTTGTATGGGAGTCTATATGAATAGTAGCATGAAATCGTGGATGGTTTATTATATTGATGGTGACGGGTTTCGGGAGGGGGTAGAGGTCATTGCTGCCCAGACACGCAATGGTGCAGAGACAGAATACAGAACAGCGTTCAATATTGGTCCAGAGCTAAAAGTCCGGGCAGTCCTCAGATACCTTGGTAGGCCTAATGGGTAATAGACAAGTCGCATACAATTCAGCTTATGGAGGCTTTGAGATATCGGAACTTTGCCTGGAATGGCTCTGTGATCACGGTAATGAGACAGCCTTATCAATACGAAGGAATAATCAGTATGACAGTCAACATGGTATGCCTTGGACTGGGACTCGGCACGATCCCATGCTTATTCTGGCAATTGAGACTCTAGGGAATGAAAAGGCTTCTGGGCCGGTGTCTTCTATATTCATACATCAGCTTAACGGGGATCGGTATGTTATACAAGAATACGATGGGTTGGAGAGAGTTCTTGAGCCCGGAGAGATTGAGTGGGTTTCCATATCATGAGTGTTATCGATTATTGTAGGCTTGTATGTTTGACAGTGTTACCTAGAGTAGTTCACTGGTTCCTGACGTTTGATCTTGTGCCTCTTTTACCTTGCCTTATTATAATCTAATAACTCATTTGCCTGGGTGTATCCAGCGTACTCGTACAGAAGGAGAACAAAAATGACAGCTCATCTTCCAGCCGGCTCGGTTATCCGCGTGTCTGCAGCAACCATGGATAAAATGAAGGACCTCTTTAAGAACGGAAGGACAGTGTCTTCCGGCGGTGGTACCGGTATTCCAAAAATTGCACTTATTAAAATTGTTAGGCGTGAAGGCAAGACCTTTCCGGCTTCCGAAGAAAATTTGAGCCTTCGTGATTCCAAGCAGGCTGTAGAGCGCTGGATTTCCGAGTTGGAAGGAGAACCTGGACTCCTTGGTGATCGTCGGCCTCGGATTCTAGTGAACATGATTTTAAAGAACATTACCGCCGACTTCGGTGAGGGTGATGTAGTAATTGATCTTGAAGAACTCCAGTTCCGGGCTCTTGCTGGACTTACCTCTATTGGGTTTGAAGAGGCCGGTCGGATGCTTGATCTTATAGGCGTTCTACGGGCTTGGGAGTCTGGGGAGAAAATTGGGGTAATTAGTAGCGGTGATGGATTGACTGGTTGTGATGATAGTGATTCGGAGTGGATATGAATATTTCGTGGTTTGGATCGATGTGCACAAGGGTGACGTCTGGACGTCAATTGTGAAAGCGTGGATCCGACACATTTTTTCATTTATCTCGAGTTCTAGAAAATTCTCCTGGAGAATGAGGTTGAGTCATAATGATTATAAAGTCCCCAGTGGCTCTCCTGCCACCGGACTCTCCCTCCCTATAAAGACATACCATAAAACTCTGGTGCGCTCTCCTGACCCATTTGTGGAAACCCACGAGCTCTCTAAACCCCCGCCTAAAAGAAAACACAACGCAAAACAATTAACGAGGTAACAATGCAAAAAGGAAAAAACTTTAGCAGGAATAACAGAGGACAAAGAAAAAAGTCCGACTTTTACGAAACACCATATTCTATGACTGAACATCTTATTAGGAATGAAATGTTTGATTCAGGTTTAAGTGTTTGTGAACCAGCATGTGGAGACGGCGCTATCGTAAAAGTATTAAAAGATTGCTTCAGTGGAGAGATTACCTCATACGACGCTGACGTTGATTTTCTAACCGAAACAAAGCAATACAACTATATTATAACGAACCCTCCTTTTTCTCTTGCCTTGGAGTTTGTTAATAAGGCAAAGACAGTCGCGACAGACAAATTCGCTCTCCTGTTACCTCTCTCATATTTACACGGGAAGCGGCGGCATGATGAAGTGTACAGTGACCGATCATACGGATTGAAGCATGTATATGTTTTTACACGGTATCCACTCTTAGGAGAACCCCTTAGGGAAGATGGAAAATACAAAACTGGAATGATGGTTTATGCATGGTACGTATTTGAAAATGGATATGGGAATGATCCGATGATTAAATGGATTGACAACAATAATGATATCTACCGGCAAAATAAAAGGAGTCTCTCTTGATAGATTTTAGTGGAACACCAATATCAGTAGGCGACTTAGTGAAACCCCTTGATGCGTTGAGCTGGATTGGTGTTGTTGTGTCATTTGACATTTGGAGTGCGGCTGACGGATATGATAGCACTCCTATAGTCGGAGTTGTCTGGAATAAAGAACCTGGAGAAATCTCGCCTGAATATCCTGAACAGTTGATGATACTCAGTTGACTCTTGATCTCGTGGTTTTAATTTCGGCAAAAAAATAAAATAAAAAAGTTTGCAGCTTTTGTGAAGTGCGACCTGTTTTGTGGTATAATATAATTGAAGGTAAGGAATGGATCCTTTCTTCCTAACACAAAAAGAACAGGAGTTCAAATGCGAATCACACTTAATAACGAAGCTACTTGGGGTACCAAACTTTCAGACGTCAAAATTCCAGCAATTATGCGACAACGGATCGCAAGTGGTTTGCCTTGGTTTGACGGTGCATTTGGTGGTCAAGGATTGACACCATCTATGTCTGTCATCTTCACCGGTACTCCTGGTGCTGGTAAAACGACCGCCGCTCTCCAAGCAGCAGATGCTTATGATAAGGCTGGTTACTCTGTTTGTTTCAACACCGCTGAAGAGTCTCTCTTCCAAGTTGGTCTTGCTGCCGAGCGGCTTAAGCTCAAGGCTGGATTTATTGTCGGTGGTGAACGCCATGTTCCAACTCTGATTGAGAACTGTGATAACTACCTTGCTACACAACGAGGTAACAAGAAGCGAATGGTTCTGATCGTCGATTCTCTGCAGTGCATGGATGATGGATTTTACAAAGATGGTCACATCAACCGTAAAACAGCTGAACGTGCATTGGAAATGCTGACTTCTTGGGCTAAGGAAACTGGTAACATTGTAATCACAATCAGCCAGGTTAATAAGTCTGGCGAACTTGCCGGTACTCAAAAGCTTAAGCATATGATTGATGCCATGATCCACATGGATATTGAAACTCGCGATAAGGACCTTGAAGGTTGTCGTCGGTTGGCATGTCACAAGAATCGTTTCGGTGGTGCCGGACATACCTTCTGGTTTGACATTGGTAAGCGTGGTCTTAAGCTTATAGCCCAACAGTCAGCATAAGGAGTCACAAATGTCAAAAAAGATTTTTCATGCTGCACCGGAAAAAACACAAAGTTCTTCTCGTCGAATAATGATGGTTGATCCCGTTGAGCGCAGAAAAGAAAAGAAAAGTCGTGAACTTGAAGAAGGTGTAGCCGGTAGAGGCACTGAAAGACGAAAGGCTCGTCAGGCTGTGAAAAGAGAAGCGCGGAGTAGCAGGGATACTACCCGACAACAACGCCGTCAAGCAAAGCTACCTGTGTCTAGCATTGATTTTGAGATTGGTGATTTGGTTTACCACGTTAAAAATGAAAATACATTTATGCTTGTAACCGGAATTGACCGGTCTGTGGCTGGTCGGATATACGTCGAATGCATGTTAGGAACAAAGACAATTGAGTACAGGGCAATCAAAGTCAGAAAGGCAGATGCCGATTAAAGATAAATGCTTAAAGGTTGGTGACGTTGTTAAGCAGGTATCCTGTAGAATTAACAACTCACGCAGGCTAGGTATTATTGTTGATATATGCAAGAAGTCATATCACTATTTTGATCCTGAAAGACTACCATTAGACGGTGATACATTTATAATTGTTGCATGGAATAATGGTAGCTGCTCTAAACAACAACCATTTTTATTAGAAAAATTGTAATGCAAAAAAAAGAACCACAAGTGTTAAAAATGTCAGATATAAAAGAGTGGATTGATCTTTTTGCATCTGCTTACTTTGAATGGGTTCAAGAACAAGATAATCCTGCAAAGAAAAAAGTTTTGTCTGATGCTAGCGAACTAGTTACAAAGGCAAAAGAGTTGGCTGTGGCCAGTGGTTTTAGCGGTTCTATGATTGACGATATGATTGCAAAGAAGATCAGTTCAGGACCTGTTTGATAAATTAGATTATAGATATAGATGATTTCTTTTGAAAGGAGTAATCTTCTTATGTCTACAAAAAATGAGGAAAATGAACAAGAATACTGCCCAGTCTGCGACATGCCGTTGGAGGACGCAGAGGCTTGTAATTTTTGTGATTGGAAAAGAATTAAGTTACATGCTTGTGTAAAAAAGGAGAAACATAATGAATAGCTTATTAAATGAAACGTTGGGATTGTTAGGAACTTTGTTGAGTTCTGTCTTCAACATATTTACGTCACTGTTAGTCTGGGTATGGAGTGTACTGTCAATCATCCATAATGACTTTCCAAGGACTGAAGGTCTTGTTATTGGAATTTTATTTGCGTGGTTCCTTATTCACAGGGACAAACATCCGTACATAAAGTTATTGGCTGCTCCGTTGAAAATCATACTTGACACGTTTGATATTATTATTACAGAGACGCGGGAAGCAATAGGTGATTTAATTGGTGATACAAGAGAAAAACTGAGCTCATTAAAAGATAGGGTTTTTTCAGTGTTATCTTTAGGATACCAAAAGACGCTATCCGGGCTTTCTTCACTAAAAGATTTAGTATCGAAAAAAATACGTGGTGGGAAAAAAGAAGAGTAGTTATTTAATCTATGAATACTACCACCAAGCGGGCAATTGTATTGCCCGCTTTTTTTATCAAATGAAATGTAAAGATATAAAAATAGGCGACCTAATATCATGGTCAGGTGAATGTTACAAAGTGAAAGAAAAACACTTTGCCAAATTTGAACTGTCTGCGTTATGGAGGGATGGTATTGTTATTGAACTTGATCGACGGTATATTATTGTGGTCACAGGTACAAACGACGTATTTAAAATTCCAACTAAAAATAATGCAGTAATGTTAAGACGTGTTTCTAAGATCGATGTCTCTGACGTTTGATAAAACAATTCTTGTGTCACAACAAACAAAGATAAAAAATTACATTTTTTTTACTTACTTTACAATGACTTTAACATTTTCAATATAAAGCTATATTTACTATTACACCCAACGGAGCAACGATCTATGATACTAACGAAAGATGAGCTATTTGACATATTGCATGCTGCAAATGCAGAAGAAAGTATTTTGAATGTGGATGTTTTGTTCAACGATTTTTTAGAACTGTTGGAATGGGGTGATGATGATCCAAGGGATATCAATGACGGAGACATCAACGAATTTGAGGATCTTGCTGCAAGTAGGTTAGATACATTTTTAGCCGAGTTAGAAAAGAAGATCAGCAATAAAACTGATTGATTGGTTCATGAAACTATCATCGTTATGGAATAACTCTTGACGTGATCATCCAGCCATTGATACCATCACATGTTAAAGTGATTGCCTCTTTGTTATTGTTGATAATGTATGTTGCCGCACCATCAATCTGATCAGATCCATCTCCATCGATCGTAATGTTATTTGAAGCTGCATTACCCAGAGCGTCTTTAAAGACTAGCACCCTCCCTGCACTTGAGGCCTTAGCAGGTAATGTGATCGTAATGGGACTCATTTGTATAAACCTCAAGCAATAATCAGTGTCTTGCACAGAGGAAGTAGAGTTAACATCTCTTACGTTAACTCCAAACGCTTTTGTTCTGACCGTTCCATTTACATCTAATTCACAAACCGGTTGTTGTGTGTTAATTCCAATTCGATCCTGGCTTCCGTCAACAAACAACATGTGAGTTTGATTATCAGACTCAACCCTAAAGTCTACTAACGAGTCCGAGGCCTGATTTACGACAACTTCTGGCACGGCTCCGTCCAGCCGGAAGCCTTCTTTAACTACTCCCTGATCATTAACTTTGAAAACAATATGTTTGTTTGTCGTCTTGTTTTCGATCAGGATATTGTCGGAAGAGTTGATTCCGATTTCTGCCTTTTCATCCGCACCGTCAGCAAAAAAGATTGTGGATTGTGACCCGTCCAGTTTCATACTTCCACCCACATGTAAAGCTTTGTCGGGTGTACCTACTCCATTAACGCCTAATCTATTTGTGGATGCATCAAACTTCACACCGGGGTTGCCTGCACCGGAGCCGTTACCTTTGACAACAAAATCTATGTTGTTACTTCCATCGTTAATGGTAACCTCATGAGGAGCACTGGTCTTTTCCTCCATTTTGACCATTGAAATGTTTCCGGCTTTAAGTACTATTTGATCATCAGTAAAGTTAATATGTGTGTTAGTATCACCGGTGTGCCTGATATATTGTGAGACATATAATTCTCCACCAACAGACAGGCTGCTGGACATCACAACATTCCCTCCAAACACGGCATTATAGTTTCCGTCAGTTGATCCGGATACCCAGAATGTTACGTCTTCTGAAAGATCGGCTACGCTGATCGATGAGTCAGATTGTCTTTTCTCAAACTTAGCTGTTCCATCATCCATGATTCTAAATGGGAATGTCCAAGGATCAGCACCGGAATTTGTTCTAGACTGAATATAAAAATCAGCTCCACGTCCAGGGGAAATATATATGTGTTCCGCAGGTTGGTATGCGAAAGATGCATTGTATGAAGAGCCATCGTCAGAATTTTTAAATTGAATGAAGTTTAATTCATCTTCTGATTTATTGAATATTATTCCACTATTATGACCAGGTGTTATCTGGAATGAACCAGTAACAAAGACACCACTAGATTCGATTCTTGCAATCTCATTGCCAGATATGTCAAAACGAATTTTATCTTCGTCAGCAGATTCTTCTACCTGAATTTTTGTGTCGTTATCGGCATCTCTTAAAGTGTTTAAGATCAGTGTTGACTCATCAACATCGTCACCTGTTATTGAGTCATCTTTTATTTGTGTTCCGCGAATTTGTGATCTTGACATATTACCTTCCAACGTTTGTGGATTACAATTATATTTATCTATAAGCACAGGAGGAAATCATGAAACTCACAAAAAATGATATCAGAAAAATTATTAATGAAAGCTTTGAATTTTCTGGAAGCCGCTTTGGTTTTAAAGGGCCAGCGTTCAACTCAGGAAAACCAAACAACTATAACCCATATTCAAAGTATCTAAAAGAAGAAGAAGAAAAAGAAGAGCATGAAATGGTACCAGACGCTTGGTCAGGTGGTGAAAACTTAGTAAACCCAATTGATTATGCCGAGGAATACGTTGGGGTGCCACCGGTCAAGGAACCTGAAATGTTATCTATGACAGAGGCTAAGCTTAGGTTTGTTATTAAAAGCGCGCTTATGGATAGCATGACATGAAAATAACTGAAACTAAAATCAAGCAAATCATTAAAGAAGAAAAAGAAAAACTCCTTAATGAGAAAAAAGTATCAGGTAGCCAATTCGCATTGCGCGAGATTGCAATGCAGTCTGCACAACTTCACGATTCAGAGTTTTTAGCAAGATTAAATGAAAAAGATTTGGTTCAAATAAAGCAGCTAGCTGAGGCTCTTGACGATATATATTACCGTGTCACAAACCACTAGAGACAGTTTGCACAGAAATAATCTTTACTACCGGCTGAATACTTAGAACTAGACGTTATGATAAAGTTTTTGCTACTATTTTTATTCTTTGCTGGTTGTAAAAAGCAACCAGATATTGTTGTAGGCAAAACATATGTAAACGTTAACTTTCCCGCCTGTGAGGAAGATCCACTATTTTGTGATGAGTTTGATGATCTTTCAGAAGAGGAGGATGAAAATTCTAAGGAGCAAAAATAAATGAAGGTTTATGACCACCCGCTAGATTCTGACATTACCGTTATAGAGATAGAGACGTCGGATGAAAAGAAAGACTATTTAAACAATGTTATAACAGGGTTCGAGCTGTTCGGAGACACATACCCTTCAGCAAGCCTCGGAGAAGAAGACAGTAAGGCAAAGAAAGTCATATATGTTGATGGCAGGAAAAAAAGTATTTTTAAAGATGATAACTTTGATTTGCTTTGTGATCTTACCGTTGAGCTAGCTTTAGAAAGAAAAGAAGAAGATCAAATAACTTTAGATGACTGTATCTCGCTGGCCGTATTGGCAGGCAACCAAAGGTTAATCAATACCTTATTGTCTAAGGAACCTGAATACTTTAATTCATTTAACAATGTTAGAAAATCTGCTTAATACTTATAATTCATAATGAAGAGGGAATAAACAATGTTAGATATCAAAAAATTTAACCAAGCGCTTGTAAGGCAAATGTTGAAAATTGCCAGCCAGGTTCCGAAAAAAGGTGCGCACCAAGAGATCAATGATCTTCGCAAAGAGAATGTTGATGAATTTTTAGAAACGTACAATAAGTCAACAGGCGAAGGGAAAGAGGTATCTCTAAAAGATATCAAAGAAGAAGATGTCACTAAAGAAAAATAAGCCAACAACAGAAGCAAAGCTTGCAATGCTTGGAACACCTCAAGCTGTTGGGTATGGAAAAAATTATCATACTGAAAAGCCTGATCCAATTACTTGGGAAAACCTTGATGGTTTGGATCATTTTATAACTGCAACACCTGAAGGCACATTTCTTGCTGGATTAAATCTACCTGGTACCGACATGTCGACGCCAGTGTATAAGTTCCAAAACGAAGAAGAAGCAATGATGTGGCTTCGAAATGTAAAAGAAAAATACAGGATTAGTAAGGCTAATCAAGAAAGGTAAGACCGGTTAGCAGTTCAACTTCGTTTATAAATCTAAGCATGCTTGAATGAGGTGTGGCTAGTGAAATATGATGGAAGTCTGCAAGGGTTGAGTGTAATATACCTACAATTTTTCCGTCACTGTTTATTACAGCAGCACCAGAGCTACCACCTGTTGCAGGGATGGTGTAAACAGCAGTTTCGGTCATGTTTATTTTTGCATTACCTGCAGAAACGCCTTGAAATTGTGTAATCGCCGAAGGTACATAAAAGCCAGAAGGTGCACCGTACATATAGACCTCTTCGTCAAGATATGCAGCTCGTGATGATACCTCAGCAGGTGTGGTAAAGTAATTATCGTCCGGGTTATACTTTATCATGCATAGATCATCTTCATCGTCAACTAAAACAATTTCAGCAGGTAATTGATTGCCGCTGATGTCCATAACGTCGATCTCTCTAGTCAGGCCGGCCATTGCCAAGAAAATATCCTCTTGTGGCGTACAAACATGCCTAACAGTTATGACATAAAATTCCCCGTTATCACTATGGATAACTGTTCCAGTACCACTGTATGAAACTTCAGAGTATGGATCAATAGAATTTCCACCCGAACTATAACTGATTAAAACTTGAACTGTTGCATCTCTTATAGTATAATCTTCTATAGATGATACTGATAGATTTTCGACTTTAGAGTTTAACGATACTAGAATCATGAACTGAAATATCAGTGCATAAATCGTAAAAACTCTGTATGATCTTTCTTTTTTCATAACCACCTATTTTTAAATATCATAAAATCAAGAGGATAAAGATGAAAAAGCATATTTGCCTATTCGACATGGATGGAACTTTAACGCCAGCCAGGAAAAATATAGAATTTAGTGTCGTTAAAAAAATAAAAGAATTGACTCGGCATATGACTGTTGGGATCGTAACAGGCTCTGATTACGATTATATACTACAGCAATGCGGGCCTATGTTTGAGATTAATGGA
>Ga0181389_1000238_pt1 | contig 22920 bp, 19 predicted proteins | sample 12SPOviralmetaG_FD_130121 | JGI IMG/M metagenome (GOLD analysis project Ga0181389, IMG submission 130121) | Marine viral communities from the oligotrophic San Pedro Time Series (SPOT) site, San Pedro Channel, CA, USA - 12 SPOT_SRF_2010-06-29 | ecosystem: Environmental > Aquatic > Marine > Strait...
AAAATAGGTCAAACTATTTCAGGAGGAACGTCAGGTGTATCTGGTAAAATTATAAAAAGAAATCCAGATTTGGGACAAATAGTTGTTGAAGGTAATGTGGCTTTTTCTATAAGCGGCGAATTATTTTCATCAACAAATTCTTCCGGAACATTAGAATCTTTAGTTGGAGCGTCAAGCTCAAAAGAATATCAATCTGCTTCTCATTATATAGATGGAACTGGTGCAATTGTAGACATAGATCCTACAGTAGGGCCTGGAGCTTTACTTACAGAAAAAACTCATGAAGATGTTTATTTCGCAATAAATGAGAATCTTAGACAAATTAAAATAATTAAACCTAGTCAAGTTACTAACTTAGTTTCAAGTTTTAAAAGAGCTGTAAGAGGATAATATGGAATTAGACATTGCTTCTACTGCAGAAGGATCTACTGAATACTCTCTTGTGAGCGCTATTATAACATCAGATCGTGTGCAATCTGAAGTAGAAATATCTGCTGTTGTGAGTGAATTTGTAATTTATGAACATATAGAAAAACCTTATTTAACTATGAGGTTATCTTTCATAGATCAAATTAATATAGTTCAAACTGTAGATTTTCAAGGTGGTGAAAAACTATCAATTGTAATAAAACAAATAGAAGAAGTTCAAACTGGAAATGAAATAAGAAAAGATTTTGTTATTGATGAAATAGAAAAGGTAATTAAACTTGACGAAAGAAATGAAACAGTTGTAATACATTGCACTGAATATCATATGTTCGAAGCTGCAGCTCAAAATGTAAATAAATCTTATAGTGGTTCTCCTTCTAGTATTATTAATAGTTTAATTTCTAGTTATATAAATAAGTCTTTAGTAATAGATGGTACAGATTCTACTAAGAATTTAAAAGTAATAATACCAAACTTAGATCCTATAGATGCTGCTTTATGGATAAAAAATAGATCAGTGACATATAACGGTTTACCTTTCTTTTTGTATTCGCCTTTAGGCGTTGATAATTTAGTATTTAAAGATTTAGGAAAAATGTTATCTGAGCCTGTAAATAATATTACAAGGCCATATGTTTATACTAGTAGTTTATCTCATTCATCAGGAGAATCAAAATTATATAGCATAATAGAATATAAGTACGAAAACTCTGAAGAATTAATTAATCTTTTACGAAAAGGTTATGTTGGCGCTTCATATAGTTTTTACGATGTGCATAGAGGAATATCTGAAGAAAAACATTTTGATGTTGATAATGCGTTTAAAAGCTTATTAGTGCAAAATCTTTTAGGAGGTGAAAATTCAAAATATAATTATGGACCAGAATATAAGATAAAAGGAAAGAATTTATCAAGTTATAATTCTAAAGTTATTAGTAAAATATCTTCTAGTGGTAGTTACAGAGGTGGCTCGTACAATGCTGGTTACAGAAGTTACAGCGATGAAACTTTAGGTGGCGATCATATGAAACATATTACTGGTAAAGCTATAAAAGGTTTTTTATCTAAAACTCCTTTGTGCATTACTGTGAAAGGTAGAGAATTTATAACTGGCAATGATAATTACACTTTAGGGAAAACTATAAGAGTCTTATTTTTAGATGCTGATCCTACCGAAGATACACATAATGCTTCGAAGGATTTAAAAAAATCAGGTGATTATCTAATAATAGGTGCTAAACATTCATTTAATGGTGATAAAGTTACTAGTGAATTATTATGTGGTAAAGTCGCATCTATTGGAAAGGAAATTGCAATATAATGGCATACGCGCATATATTAGAATCTGAATATTACGGTGATCAAGTAAGATGGTTTATTGGAACAGTTGTAGACGTCAATGATCCTTTAAAACTTGATAGAGTTAAAGTAAGAGTTTATGGTATTCATACGTCAAATACTATTGATATACCAAATCAAGATTTACCATGGGCAAGTGTTTTAATACCTGTTACAGAAGGTGGTACTTCTGGAATTGGAGCGAATTCTCAAATAAAAAATAGAGCACAAGTTTTTGGAATATTTTTAGATGGAAAAGATTCGCAATGCCCTTTAGTTATGGGATCAATCCCTAAAGTTGAAACAAAAAGAAATGATGTTAATGAAGCGCCTTCGACAAAGAATGAATATGACGGAAGCTCAGTTGTTCCTGATTCAACACCACAGGGTGTCAAACCCGGTGTGCCTTCAGTTAGTGAAGGCAATTTAACAGGGCAGAATAACGCAGAAAAAGCATATAATTTTTTCTTATCTAAAGAAGGTGGATCGTTTACATCTGCACAAAGTGCTGGTATAATAGGAAACTTAATAGCCGAGTCTGGTAAAAATCTAAATCCAACTATAGTTTCAGGATTTAAAGATGAAGGATCTTTTGGAATAGCGCAATGGAATCCAAGTAAAGCTGCAGGTTTCAGATTGCAAGAGCTTAAAAGATTTTGTAAAGATTCAAATTTAAATTTTAGAACACTATATGCTCAATTAAAATTTATAGTATATGAACTTGGAAAATATCCGTATTTAGGTCTTGGTAAATTAAGAAAAGCTCAAACGCCTGAAGAAGCTTCTCGAATTTTTGAAAGATACTATGAAAGACCGGCACCTGGAAGTACGCAAAAAAGAATAGCTTTTGCACTTGAAATTGACAAAAAACTAGGAATTGGAGCTGCATAATGGCTGATAAATCATTTATTAATATGAAAGCTGGTGATAAACCAAGAGGCGCTAATGAAAATAGTACATTTAATGGTACAGTACTAACGATAGGCCGACCAGAAGTAATTGCAAAAATAACAGATATAAGAGTTGCTAGAAGCCAAACTGATGATAAAAACGCTTTTACTACTAACAATATGCCTTCAATATTTAATGATCTTTCTCAATATACATATAATGGAAGTATCATATCTTTAAAAAGCTTTCATCAAAGAATTAGAATAGAATATGAAAAACCCGAAGTAACACAAGCAGAGTTTGAAGCAGCTGCTTCGCCTGAAATGGTAGCTTTTCAACAAAAGATGATTGCTGATATTGGCGGACCAATGAGAGCCTCTGCTTCAAGTTTAAATGTTCAAGAAATTACAGGTAATGCATCACCTTTTAATCTTTTAGGTGCAACTTTTGGTGGATTTAAAGGATTACAAGAAGGAGCAAAACCTACAGCTAATTTTACCAAAAGAGTAAGAATAGCTAAAATGGAGCCAGGCGCAGCCGACGGATCAGGAGACGCAACGTCATCTCAAACATCAAATTTAACAACATTGTTTAAAAAAACTAATTTATCTACTAATAATTTAAATAAAGTGGTATTTACACAAGGTAGCGTTAATGCAATAATGGACGAATTAAAAGTTCGAACTTCTGCAAACTCAAGTAAAATAAAAGAAACAGCTCAGTCTGTTTTACCTACAAATATTTCTACTAAAATTTTAGAACAAGCAACTGCTGCTATTAATGATAAAGATGCTGGAATTACAGTTGAAAGTAAAATGACTAAAGAAGTACAAACTGAAGTTAAATCAAAACTTAAAGAAGCTCAAAACGCAGGTTTAGGTTATGATCCTAATGCGTTAATTCCAGGAGCTGGTAGATCTGGATCTAATACATTTGCTAACTTGCTAGGTAAAGTGAAAGGCATAAAAGCTCAATTTCCGCCAAGTGTTAAAAATTTAATGAAAGGATTACCAGATGGTGTTATCCCGCCAAAATTAAACACAAAAATTCCAAATATAATAGAAGGTGTAGATCCAATTACTGGAAAACTTTCGTTAGACACAAACACAAATAAGTTAATACAAAAAGGCTCTTTAACACCGAATATGTCACCAAGTAATATATCTAATTTAGGTTTTAATAAATCTACGTGGGCTGGATATAATACGCCAAAAACTTATAAATTTGAATTTGTGGATACTTCTGATGAATTAGAAACTGAATTTTCAAATAGTTCTAGAATGAAAACAGGAACTAATAATCAAGTTGTAGCTTTTATTGTAGGTTGGACTGATAAAATTTGGGGCCCACCGGAAAAGGTAAACGCTAGTTCTATTCATGAAATATCAAAAACAAATGATTTACAAAATTTAGTTAATACTGAAAAAAATATTAAAAGTGCATTAGTTAAAATAAATGCTAAACCTAAAATTTATGGAATACAAGCTCATTACTTAATATTGACAGATGGAAGAATACAAAGAGGTAGACCTATAGATGAAACTAGAAATCCAGACACTTCTTCATATGATTTAACTGGTGTTCAAGTTACTATTGTTGCAAACACTGAAAATCCAGTTAATGATGAGCAATTAGCATCATTAAAAAAACTTATATCTAAAGCTTATAAAGTTGTTCCAGGGCTTAACTTATTTGGTGATTACGAAATGGATCAAAACAAATTAGGTCCCGCAATAGATATGGATTCTTTAAGAGACGTGTATGGAAAAGCAAACTCTATAACTAATCCAGAAGAAGGCGGTAACGGTCCTAGTAGAAAAGAAATAGTTTTTACAAAACCTTCAGTTATAGCTCAAGGATCAAAAACAAAATCAGTCGAACCTTTTAGTTTTAGTAAAATACAAAAAGACTTTGAAAAAATAGATTTAGCAACTGGTAAAGAACTTCCGCCTGATGCACAAAAAGATTTAGACGCTGGATTAAAAGCATTTGATGATCTTAAAAAAGGAAAAATAGATATTGATAAAGGAATATCTCAAGCTATAAATGATCCTAAAAATTCTGCAGCAAAGTTACAAGGTGATGCCATTATTGGTAAACTTACTGGCGGATTTGATAAGAATAAAATTTCAGTCGATTCAATAGCTAAAAAACTCGATACAAGCAATTTAAAAAAATTATTTAGGAGATAGGATTAAATTATGTCAATGGAATCTCAAAATTTTACAGTACCTGAAGGAAAAGCTAGTTCATTAAAAAATAAAGAAAACGGCTTTTCTGATCCTAGCGGTATATTTCCTAAAGTTGAATATGAAGAAACATCGTCAGTCAACGAAATAGCAAGAGGATTTAAAAGAGTAAACGTTGAACTAGGTGGTTCAGTAAAAGATATTGATTTTGATTTAAATGAAGAAGCAGTATCAACTTATCCTAATTCACAAGTCAAAGAAACTGCATCAGGTCATATTGTTGAATATGACGATACACCAGGTTCTGAAAGAGTTATGATAAGACATAATTCCGGATCAGGCGTTGAGATGCGTGCAGATGGTTCAGTAGTATATTCATCAACAAAAAATACAGTAAGAGTAACAGCACAGGATGAAAAGGTTATAGTTGATGGTGATGGTGAATTACAATATAATGGTAACTTAAAATTAAAAGTTGCAGGAGATTTTGATGTTGAAGTTGGTGGAGACTTTAATGTGAACGTCAAAGGCGATATGGAACAAAATATAAGAAGAGGTCTTATTACTGATGTTGCCGGAACGGTTGAAACCCAAATTGTAGGAAGTAAGTCAGAAACTATTGGTGGAGGATCCACTACACTAATACATGGTGACAAGAATGACATTATAAAAGGATCGTTTGCTGAAAATGTTCAAGTTGATCATAACTACGCAGCCGGAGGAACACTAACGATGACTGCTGAAAATGAAGTTACTCTTTCAACAAAGAGCGCTAACATTACAGCATCATCACTTGCGGTATTAGGTGACAGTGGAACTATTGGAGGTGCTAATATGGTCTACTACGGTCACACTGCGCATATACCAAGAGTTAATTCTACTTCAGTTCATGCTACTGCAATGTATGCTACAACTTTTCATGGAGACTTAACTGGTAAAGCTGATTCTGCTAATCATGCAGATTTTGCTAATACCGCCGGTCAAGCTCCTGAAGGAAGCGCCGGTTTACCTGGGACAAACGTAAATAACACTACTTCTGCTGCAGATTCTAACACTGTTTTACCTACAACAGCTATAATAAATGATGCATTAGAGAATTCAGGTGTAGCAATAAAGAGAGTTCATATCGATGACTTTAATCAATTATTTAACAGATTAGATCGTACAGCACACTACGGTGGCGTATCTAAAGTAGACTTAACGACTAAAGAAGCTAGATCAAAATTAAGAGATCCAAATAACGCAAGTAACACTACGTTTATTTCAGCTCTTATATCAGATGGGACAATATCACCTTTTGCTACAAGGCTTTCACCATTATCGACAGGTAGAATAGTTGGTAAAGAAACAGCAGCAAGAAGAGGAAATGACGAATTAGGTAGAAGTCAAAACTCAACTAAATTATATAAGGCATAACAATGGCAGTTTCAACAGTAGATTTATTGGTAGATCAAAAATACAATCCAGTATTTCAAGATTCAATAACAAGTAAAACAAAACTTGCGTCTGGAATATCAATGGCAAAGTTTCTTGGTGGTGACAACGATCCTGTAACACTGACACATATTACAGATGACAATCAAAAAGTTTTACTAGCAAAGCAATATGTATTACATGCAGAAGCAATGAAAACAATTAATTCTCAAGATTCAACAAAAGAATTTAAAGATTTTAGATTACAAGTTGTTGAAGGATTATATAGAGCAGAACCCGGTGAAAACTTAGATGTTAGTGACGGATTAAATTACTTAATGTCTAGAGGTTTAGCCGTTGTATATGAATTAATTGGATTAAACGGCAAAATTGCTATAGAAAAAACATTTGATTTAGCTGTATATTGGAAAGATAATATACAATTTGATAAAATGATTTTAGATTACGATAATTATAATCCAGATGGCACACTTAATGCTCAAATTATATTAGTAATGCCTGAAGTAATATCACCTTGGACTGTTACATTTAATAATAATGTAGAAACAAGATATAATAATATTAATCAGGTTACAAATGAATTATTAGAGGTATTAAGAACAACTGTTGACGCATAACTTATATAAATAGATCAAAAGGAAACATAATGCCAACAAGAGCTTTTTCAATTGAAGATGGTAATATAGGAACTAATACTTTAGTTTCAAGTAGAACTGAAACTTATAAAGATATTGATTTAACTTTCACAAAAAAAGCTTCTGGTGATATTTTTAAAAAAGAACATGCTGCTTCTGTTAAACAAGCAATTAAGAACTTATTATTAACAAACTTTAGTGAAAAGCCTTTTCAACCAAGATTTGGTGGTAATTTAAATTCTTTTCTTTTTGCTTTAAACACAGATGTTGATGACGAAGATTTAAGAGAACAAATAATACAAGCAGTTGAAATATTCGAACCAAGAATTCAAATATTAAATATTGATACAAATTTACGCGATGATTCACACGAAATAAAAGTCACAATTACTTTTAAAATGATTAATACATCACAAATTGAAAGTACACAAGTGAACTTAACGAGGTTAAGATAAATGGCAACAACTATTAGATCAACTCAATTAGATTTTAACACTATTAAAAGTAGGTTAAAAGATTATTTAAAGCAACAAACTGAGTTTGCTGATTACGATTTTGAAGCATCAGGTTTAAGTAATATATTAGATGTATTGGCATATAATACACATTTTATGGGTTTAAATGCAAACTTTGCTCTTAACGAATCATTTATAAACACAGCGCAACTTCGAAGCTCTGTAGCATCATTAGCAGAAGGATTAGGATACGTTCCAAAATCATATTCTTCATCAAAAGCAGACTTAAATCTTGCAGTTCAAGTATCAGCAGAGACAAGACCGACTCTTATAACTTTGCCAAGAGGCACATCATTTACGTCAAGTGTTGGAGATATTTCATACACTTTTCAAACAAGAGAAAATTTTATAGCCACAGACGATGGAACAGGATTATATCAGTTTTTAAATTCTACAGACGGAGTTGCTATACCAGTTTTTGAAGGTATAGAAAAAACTAAAACTTTTTTTGTAGGTGACATAGCTGATAATCAAATATATGTAATTCCAGATATTACAATGGATACTTCAACTATAAGAGTAAGAGTTTTTCCAACTGCAAGTTCATCTTCATTTGATACTTATATTAACATACAACGTGCATTAAGAATTAATAATGATTCAAAGTTTTTTCAAATAAAAGAAGTTCCAAATGGATTTTACGAAATAATATTTGGCGATGGCACAACTACAGGAAAAGCACCAGTTGCTGGTAATAAAATAGTAATCGATTATTTATCAACACAAGGCACAGTTGCAAATAATGCTTCTTCATTTTCCCCATCATCAGATGTGACTATTAATGGTGTAGATTATACTCTTGTGACAACAACTGAGGCTGCTTCTGCTGGAGGCGCATACAAAGAAAGCATTGAGTCTATAAGACAAAACGCTCCTATAGCTTTCACTTCTCAAAGAAGATTAGTAACTGCAGAAGACTATAAAGCTCAAATACAATCAAACTATGGCGGATTTTTAGATGATGTAACATCATATAGTGGAGCAGATTCTGTACCAGCAATATACGGAATAACGTATATTGGTTTAAAATTTAAAGCAGGTGTAAGCGCATCAAGACAACAAAATGTTAAAGACCGAATTAAAACAGACCTTACAGATAATATGGCAATTATGTCAATAAATACAGAATATGTAGATCCTGTAACAACTTTATTAGAAATTTCAACTACCTTTAATTTAGATCCAGATTTAACAGGTTCAACTTCACAAGCTCTTCAAACACAAGTTCAAAATACAATAAACAATTTTTTTACAACTAATCTTAAAAAATTTAATAAAGTTTTTAGAAGGTCTAATTTATTAACTCTTATAGACGCTTTAGATCCATCAATTTTAAACTCTAAAATGGAAATTAAGTTAAAACAAAGTTTTGTACCAACTGCTAATATACCTTTATCTTATACTATATCATTTCCAGTTTCCTTAGCTGAACCAGATGATACAATTTCGTCTTTAACAACTTCTCAATTTACTTTTAATTCTCAAACTTGCTTTATAAAAAATAAAGTAGGAACTACAAAATTACAAATAATATCAATAGATGGCACTATTGAAGTTGATAATATAGGAAGCTATAACAATTTAACTGGAATAGTTAATTTAGTAGGATTTAAGCCAACTGCATTTGAAGGAAGTGAAATAAGTATATCAGTATTTCCAGCAAATCAGAATACTATAAGACCTTTAAGAAATTACATATTAGATATTGATACAGCATCATCATCAAGAGCGGTCTTAGATTTTCAAAATACAGCGGTTAGTATATAAATGTCAATTGATTATAAAAGTAAAAGAAGATTTAAATCTTTTCAAAATAGAAAAGTAAGAGAAGCGCTACCTGAGTTTTATACTTCTGAATTTCCGACTTTAGTTACATTTTTAGAAAAATATTACAATTTTATAGATTCTGCTGATGGAACACATGCCTTTGGAAGCAATGCACAGCAGTTTTTCGCTAAAAAAGATATAAAAGAAATGCCAGCAAACTTACTTAATAATTTAGTTAGTGAGTTAGGTGGCGGTTTAAAAACAGGAGAAAATTTTACTGATAGGCGTTATGCTTTAACTAGATTAGCTGATCTTGCAAGACTAAAAGGCAGTAGATTTTCACTAGAAGAATTTTTTAGATTATTCTTTCAGCAAAGAGCTGAAGTTGAATATGGTAAAGAATCTATGTTTATTATTGGAGATTCAGCAAGTCAAATTGGAGTTGATTCAATAAAATTTATACAAAATAATGAACTGTTTCAAACTTTTGGACTATTAATAAAAACAGAAATATCTGTAGATACATGGAGCGAGCTTTATAAAAAGTTTGTGCATCCATCTGGTTTCTTTTTTGCAGGACAAGTTGTTTCTGATACCGAAGCTATAACTTCTCCAATTGGAGAAATATCAGTACCAGATTCTGCAGCTGATCCTGTAATAATATCAGAAGCAATATTATCTGCAACGTTACCGTTTGTGCAATCAACTGTATTAATCGATTCAGAAGGTAGTAATGTAAGACAGTCTAATTTAAATGAACTTGTTAGTGATTACCAAAACTTTTCATTAAGCGATCTTGATACAACTTATCACACTGTAAAACAAATTATTACACCAAACTCATTTACATTTGATGATAGTAGTATTAGAGATAGTGATGAAAATGCTACACCTGATTTCTCATTAACACTAGAGACAATGGATAATGAAATATTTACTAGAAGAGTTACTGACTCGTCTTTCTAGTATAAATAACACTATAAGTAGGATAGAAAATGACAAGACAAAATATAAACATAGGTTCTTCAGCGAACGATGGAACAGGCGATACCTTACGTTCTGCAGGAACTAAGATAAATGCTAATTTTCAAGAAATTTATACACAACTTGGAGGAAATAGCTCTACACTTAGTGAATTAGTTAAATTAAAAGATTCAGGTACTATTGGTACTATACAATTTGAAGGGACAAGTGCAGACTCTCATGAAACAAAATTGATTGCAATTAATCCTACTGCAGATAGAACAATTTCTTTGCCAAATGCAACTGGTACAATTATTTTACAAGATACCACAGACACTTTAACAAATAAAACTTTAACTACACCAACAATAGCATCTATAATAAATGGTGGTACAGTTACAATTCCTTCTGGTGCAGACACTTTAGTTGCTAGAACTTCAGCAGACACTTTAACAAATAAAACTTTAACTACACCAACTATAAATTCACCAATAATTGGCACTGCAATAAATGATGTAAATGGAAACGAAATTATAAAAATAACTGCAAACTCAAATGCTGTAAATGAAATAACAATTGCAAATGGTGCGTCAATAACGGGTCCTACAATATCAGCAACTGGTTCCGGATCAAATTTAAATTTACGTCTTGCAGCAAAAGGAACTGGGTCTGTTAGTCTATCAAAAGCATCTTTTACATCAACTACGATTACATCAAACGGCGCAGCAAATAGTGCTGTAACATATATAATAGGAAATAAAGGTTCGCCTCTTGCTGTAAGTTTAGCAAATGGAACCACTGTTGGAGAATACAAAATATTTACAAATAAAGGAGCAGGTGTGATGACTGTGACTCCTTCAAATTTTTCACAAGGAACAACGTTTGCACTTGCACAAAATGATGGATGTACTTGTATATGGGATGGATCAAACTGGTCTCTTATAGGTAATCAAGGTGAAGTGACAGTAGCATAAAGGAATAAGATATGGCAGCGATAATTACAGACTCTTTTAAGAAACAAATAGTTCAAACCGTATTTGATGAAGTTTCTTTTTCAGATTCAGCATCAACACATAGGTATTATATAGGAATAGGTAGATCCGAGCAATGGGATGATAGCGAAAACATTCCTACAGTTACAGACACACCTAGAACTATAAGAAATTTAAGAGCTGGATTACAATCAATAAAATCTGCAAATGATGTAACTTTTACTATACCAAGATATAATTGGTCTTCTGGCGCAATATATTCAGCATATGACGACAATTTAGCATCTATTCCAGCAGTAAACAGCTATTACGTTCTTACTGAAGATAACCAAGTATATGTGTGTTTACAGCAAGGAAAATCGTCAACTGGTGCAGCAACTACTTCTACAGTTAAGCCAACAGGAACATCTGTAAAAGCTTTTAAAAATGCAGATGGTTATGTTTGGAAGTTTTTATATACATTGAGTGCAACAAGAGCAAATAAATTTCTTTCAGCAAATTTTGTACCAGTCGAAAAAATATTAGATTCAGCTACACTAGGAAGAGCTCATACAGTTTTAGAAGATCAGCAACTTTTAATACAAAACGCAGCTGTTCCAGGCCAAATTATTGGTATCAGTGTGACAAACGGTGGTTCAGGATATACTAGTGCACCTATTGTAAATATAAATGGTGATGGGGTTAGAGCAGCAGCAACTGCAACTGTATCTGGCGGAACTGTGACAAAGATAGAATTAGATTCAAGTGCTGATAGTGGCCTTACAATGGGTCAAGGATATAATTTTGCTAGTGTATCATTTACTGGTGGTGGCGGTTCAAATACCACTGCGCGTGTAATATTAGGACCAGATAGTGGAATGGGTAATGATCCAAGAGATGAATTTAAATCAACATCATTAATGTTTAATACAAAACCAAATGGAATTGAAGATAGCAATTTTATAGTAGGTCAAAATTTTAGACAAGTTGCTTTAATAAGAGATCCTAAAAAACCTACTACAGACTCTGATTTTTCAAATTCAAGTGGTAAAGTTTTAAGATTTTTAAAATTGCAATCAGCAGCAAATGTTGGCTTTTTAGATGCAACAATAACAGGTGGAACCTCTGGTGCTAAAGCTTTAGTTGATGAAGTTGCTGGCGATAAATTATATTTTCATCAAACAGAAGATACTGGATTTTTAGATTTTCAAGAAGAAGAAGGTATTTCTGGTGGTGGTCAAACTGGCACACTTGTTGTAGAAGGAACTGACGCAGACTCTGATGCATTTACACGAGATGACGTTAACAAACTTTCCGGAAAAGTACTATATATAGAAAATAGAGCGCCAGTAACTAGATCAGCTAATCAAACAGAAGATATAAAAGTTGTGATAACACTTTAAGGATATAAAATATGGCTACTACACTTACAAATTCCGTCTTTAATACAACTTATAAAGATGATTTTGCTGACAGCGCAGGATTTCATAAGATACTATTTAATTCAGGTAAGGCATTACAGGCTCGTGAGTTAACTCAACTACAAACAATATTACAAAATCAAATACAAAGATTTGGTGATAATGTATTTAAAGAAGGCGCAGTTGTTAAACCAGGTGGTGCTAATATAAATCCAAAATATGAGTTTGTAAAATTAAATACTACTACAAATACTCTTCCAGCTGATACGTCTTCTATAACAACTGCAGCGAGTAGTGCTAATATTTTTCAAGGTGCTACATCTAATATACAAGTTAAAGTCTTACAAGTAGTTACTGCTACTGGTTCCGATCCTGATACTCTCTATATTCAATACATGAATACAGTATCAACTTCTGGAACTTCTACTCCTAGATTAAGTGCAGGTGAAAATATAACTAATGGTACTGTTACTTTAACAGTGCAGTCAATTAATACAACAGCTAATCCAGCAACAGGTGTTGGAATACTTGCAACACTAGCTTCCGGAATATATTATGCAAGAGGACATTTTATTTTCACAGAAGACCAGTCAAAGATTATTTCAAAGTACAGTGACAATAAGACGACTAATCTAGGATTTAAAGCAGTTGAAGATATTGTTACACCAATTGATGATAATAGCTTATTTGATAATCAAGGAGCCGCACCTAACCTAACAGCATCTGGCGCTGATAGATATAGGATTACTTTATCAATTGCAGAAGAAACAGATATTGCTGCAGATGAAAATTTTATACATATTGCTACTATCAAAAAAGGTGAAATATTTAGTGCAATCTCTGTGAATGATGCTTATAATATTCCAACAGACGTTGTAGCAAAGAGAATATATGAAAATTCAGGCGACTATATTGTAAAACCTTTTTCAACAAAATTTGAATTGGACTCTGAAACAACTCATTTAAACTTAGAGGTAAGCTCTGGTGTGGCTGTAGTGGACGGATATAGAGCCTCAACAACTTTTCCAACAACACTTAGAATTTTAAAACCTATAACCACAGTTGAAATAAATAATGATGTAACCCCAGTTGATTTTGGTAATTCAGTTGTTGTTGATACTGATAGCGCTGGAGCAAATGATGGTATTCCTAATATAAGCACGTTTCCAAAATTAAATATCAGAGATGCTCATGGCCATGCTGGCTCAACTATCGGTACTGCTAGAGTAAAATCTATAAATCATTTTGATGGCAAATTAAAGTTTTATCTATTTGATGTACAAATGAATTCTGGAAAAGCTTTTAGAAATGCTAAAAGTATAGGAACAGGCTCGTCAGAATATTTTAATCTTGAATTAGAAAGCGGTAAAGCTGTTTTAAAAGACCCATTTAATAATACATCTTTATTTCCAATTTCTAAAGCAAGACCAAAAGCAATAACTGATATATCATTTGCGGTTCAACGTAGATTTACAGCAACTACTAATGGTTCTGGTCAAGCTTCAATAAGTGTGTCAGCTGGAGGTGAAACATTTACTAATGTTAGTGATTGGATAATTGGAAGTGATAGTAGTGTATTATATCCAAGTGCTCTATACACTAATCCATCTATTAGCGGAAATGGAACCACATCTTCAACTCTAACCGGATTGCCGGCAAGTCAAAATATCGAAATACTTGCTTACGTAAGCAAAAGTTCTCCATCTATTAAAACTAAAACATTAACAACTAGAACTGAAACATTAGCAGGAGGCACATCAATAACGTTAAGTAAAGCTGATATTCTTGACATAACTGAAGTTATAAAAGCAGGAGATAGTAGTACTATACGTACTTCTTTATTTGATTTAGATAATGGCCAAAGAGATAATCATTATGCACTTGGTAAAATAAATTTAAGACCAGGTTTAAGTGCAGTTGACAGTTGTCAAATAAAATACCGATATTTTGAACATGGTGTATCAGGCGATTTATTTGCAGTAAACTCATATACTGGCCAAGTTACATATGATAAAATTCCTAGTTATAAACTTTCTAATGGCCGTAAAATAAAATTAAGAAACTTTATAGATTTTAGATCTGTTATGGATGTAAACAGCGAATTTGCATCTTCAGGTGCCGGAGCTAGAGTTATAGAATTGCCACAACCTGGCACATTAGTTACTAGTGATAATGAATATTATCAAGGGCAAGCTGGTAAGTTAATAATTGACAGAGAAGGTATTATTAGATTTGTAACAGGTATACCTAGCTTTAATCCTGTTACTCCAACTAAACCTGATCAGACTCTTGCTTTATACGATATTTTTATGAATGGTAACACTGATAATGATTCTGATGTTACTACAAGAAAGATCGAGCACAGAAGATTTACAATGAAAGATATTAGCACTCTTGAAAAAAGACTAAGTAATCTTGAAGATGTTACTTCTATGAGTTTATTAGAAGTTGATACTAAATATTTTCAAACATTAGATTCTTCTGGAAACGATAGAACTAAGTCAGGATTTTTTGTAGATAACTTTAGTGATCATACTTTTACAGATACACGTGTGAGTCCTGATATAGGATATCGAGCTGCGATAGATCCTGTTAATCAACATATGAGACCTGCTTTCTTTGAAGATAATATAAGAATGATTTATGACTCTGCATCATCTACTAATACTATACGTAAAGGTGATAATGTTTATATTGAATATGATGAAGTACCTTACATAAATCAAAATGAAGCGACAAAAGCAATTCTACTGAATCCATTTGCAGTGATTATATATGAAGGTTTAGTTACATTATCTCCTGCATCAGATGAATGGAGAGATGTTAATAGATTACCAGATAAAATTATTCAAGGCGGCACACGACTTGCTACAAATAATGCAAATAACTGGAATAACTGGTCATGGAGTTGGAGCGGTATACCAGTCGAAAATTTAGGAGTTGGTTCTAGTACTAATTCACAAAGAGGCATAGTAAATAGAGTTGTTAGCGAAGAAACAATTTTAGATTTAGTTGAAGATAGAGTTTTACAGACTGCTTTTTTACCTTTTATGAGATCTCGTAAAGTTCATTTTAAAGTTGAAGGTATGAGACCTAACACTCAAATCTTTCCAATTTTAAATGGAATTAATATTGCGGCATATGCTAGAGAAGAAACTTTTCAATTCTATTCAGATAATAACATAGATTTTGGTAACACATTAAATGGACTAACTGAACATCCTGATGGAACAAATACGCTAACAACTGATAATGATGGAACAGTTGAAGGTTCTTTGATTATTCCAAATAATGATACCATAAGAATTAGAGTTGGCACTAAACAATTAAAATTTTTAGATATATCAGTTGATGTTGAAGAAAATGCAGGATGTATAGCTCGAGCAAGTTATGCTGCTTTAGGCCACTTAGATACAAAAGAAGCAACATATATGTCAACTAGACAATTAAATATTCAAGGATTTAGAGTTCCACCTCCAAGATATTTTAATTATGGCGGCGATGGCGGCGACGGCGGCGGCGGAGGAGGTAATCCTTCACCTTCTGGTCCTAGTCACTCAATGGGTCTGGAAACCGATATAACTGGACAGAATGCAGTTAGTCATTCACATTCTGAGGACAGCGAAAGTAATAGTGATAATTCAAGTGGTGCAACTTGGATATGCACCGCTACATACGGCACTGGATTAATTTCTAATAGTCACTATAGACTTCTTCGCAAATACGGCATAGGGTTAAGAAAAACTGACCCGTATTTAATGATTGCTTACGATTGGTTTGGACCAAAAATTGCGGAATTTTTAGGAAATAAATATACTGGAATATTTTTAACAAATTACTATAAAGCAAAACAAAAAAAATATAAACTTACTTTATCACAGCACGCATTTGATGTAGTTTCAAAATTTATATTAAGACCTATGTGGAGATTATTAGGTAAGATTTTAACAATGAAAAAAGGTAACTAAAATGGCAGTAACTTCAACAGGGTATCAACTTAATAAACAACCTATAGCTCAGTCATTTTACATAGATGAACCAAATGGAATATATGTAACAAAAGTTGATTTATTTTTTGCAGCAAAAGATGCTAGCTTACCAGTACAAATACAATTAAGACCAATTGTAAATGGACTACCTTCTGATACAGAAATTATTCCGGGTTCTCAAGTTGTAGTAGCATCGTCAGCAGTGAATGAGGACTTAGTTGGTCCTGCTTTAACTCCTACATCATTTACTTTCCAAGAACCAATATTTTTAAAAGGTGAAGAAGATTATGCATTAGTAGTAATTGCAGATTCTAAAGATTACCAAATATACATAGCAGAAATAAATGAATTTACTTTTGGATCTACTGAAAAAAGAATAAATAAACAACCAACTTCTGGAAGTTTATTCTATTCACAAAATGGAGTAACATTTACACCAGCTCAAAACCAAGATTTAACTTTTATTTTACATCAAGCTAAGTTTAAGCACACCTCAGCAACCATTAAGTTAAATAATGCGCCTCTTCCTAAATCTTTATTATTAGCAAATCCTATTACTACTGGTTTAGATTCTGATACAGATGCTACTATAAGAATATTTCATTTAAATCATGGATTACAAGTTGGTGATGTTGCAGTTATAAGCGGTGCCACTGCAGTTGGTGGTATTGCAGCAAGTAATATAAATGGAAGTAGAGCTGTTATTGCAAGAGATTTTACAGGTTATACTGTAGAAGCCGGCGCAAATGCAACTAAAGCAAGTAAAGGTGGCGGATCTGCTATACAAGTTACTAAAAATATATTGTATAGTACAGCTTATCCTAGTGCAGCAACTTTAGAACCTAAGACTACTACGATAACTGCTGGTCTTAAAACAACTTCTGCGAGATCTTTTGCTGGAACAGAAACTGCATTTCAAAAAGCAAGTGCTTTTGGCGGAGTAAAACTTAATCAAAATAACGATGCAACAACTCTTAGAATGGTAGCTAACTCAACATCAGAAACAAATGAGCTAGGATCTGGAGTAAAATCTCTTGATATGAATATTAATTTGACAACATCAGATTCAAATGTTTCACCTATGTTAGACCTTCAAAGGACATCAATGACATTAATTAACAATGTTATTGATAAACAAGCATCAACTCCAACTACTGGCTTTAATGTACCTTTAAATTTTACTAATGAAAATAATACTTCTATTGGAAGTCATGCTGCTAGACATTTAACAAGAGTTATTAATTTAGAATCTGATTCTGTAGGTCTTAGAGTTTTACTAGAAGCAAACGTTCCAAATTCATGTGACTTTCAATTATATTTTAGAACAGCAACATCAGACGAACTAATTCAAGAGAAAAATTTTACTTTAGTTACATCAGAGAACACTAATCCTAAAGATTCTAATCCTCGTATTTTTAGAGAGTATAGATATCTAATAGGAGGACAGGGTGGTGACTTACCTGCTTTTACTAAGTATCAATTAAAAATTGTTATGCAAAGTACAAATCAGGCGCTTGTTCCTATATTTCAAAGTTTAAGATCAATTGCATTGAGTGTATAATATGGAACAAATAAAAGTTGAAGGCCATTACGGTTATGTTAGAGATAAAACAGGTGCAATATTGAATGTCAATAAAGAAGAAATTAAAGCTGCTCAAAAAAGAAAAGCAGAAAGAAAAAAACAAGAAAACCAAATTGATGATTTAAAGAATGAAGTGGGTGATATTAAAAAGATGTTAACACAGATTGTAGAGAAATTAAATGGCTAAAACTATAATAAATTTATCTGACCCAGTATCAACATTAGTTTCTAAAACTAATATAATATCAAATCACTTAGGTGATATAACTCAGTTAAATGTTGGATCTGCTAATGACTCTGACATAGTACAAGCAATTAACTTTGTAAATGGCATAGTGCAAAAAACTGACTCTGCAGATATTATTAATCTTATAGACTCAAACTATGTTCAGGCAAGACAAACTGGAATAGCACGTTCTTCAACACTTGCGTTTTTTATAAAAGATAGCGCAAATGGTATAGGTCTTGATTCTTCAGAAGGAAGATTCTTTATTCCTAGTAATACAATAAACACTGCAATGATTGAATCTACTGCAGTCACAACAGCAAAAATTGCTGGCAACGCTGTAGATGGAACAAAAATTGCTGGTGATGCAGTTGATGGAACAAAAATAGCTGATAACTCTATTAACTCTGAGCATTATGTAGATGGTTCTATTGATAGAGAGCATTTAGCTGGTGATATTATTGATGGAACAAAAATTGCTGATGATGTTATTAATTCAGAACATTACGTAGCTGGATCAATTGACGCAGAGCATTTAGCAAATAATTCGGTTACTCAAGAAAAACTAGCAGATGACGCTGTAGGTTCAGCAGAATTAAAATCTTTATCAACTCTTCTAATTAAAAATTCATCAGGCACAACTCTTAAAACAATACATGGTGCAGGTGCTTAATCATGGCAGTTAGATCGCCGTTATATTGGGATGGAAGTGATCTCAAAGAAATGTCTTCGGCCATGATTACAGAAATAGTCGATAGAACAGTATATCTTTATGGAAGCAATCCTAGTGCAAATGTTACTGTTGTTAGTAGTGGTGGAAACATATCACCAAATATGACTGATACAAGAATGACAGCTGGAGCTTATTCGACTCGTGTTGATAGATTTCCAACTGAAGGTGAAACTGCAGAACCAGGTAACGTTACAGTTACTTATGATAAAATATCTCAATCAAATAATAGTGTTAGTGCGCCAACAGATACAAATAATAAAGCATATCCAGTGTATTGGAATGGTACCGATATTCAGGCAATGAATGCTACTGATGTTTTTGATACATTTATAGATCCTGCTATCGATGATCTTATTGATGGAAATGATAGAAGTGGAACTTATAGAATACACACATCAACATCTCTTTCTGGACACACTCTTATATCAGGTACAGCAGTATTTACTGATACACGAGCAAACACCGGTGCATATACATCAGGTGGAATTCCAGAAGCGCTTGATCAACCTACAACTATTAGCAACTATTATTTGTTTAGAACAGATCAAGGATCATCTCCATCTGTAACTGTGCCTTTACAAATAGATAGTAGTAATAATTTACAAGAATACAGTAGTTCAACTCTAAACTCAATGTTGCTCGCAGAATTAAGACATCATACTGTAAACACTACAGGATCACGAATATTATATAGTGTAAACGGAACTGGAAATAACAGAGGTTCTGGTATGGTTAATACTAAACTAAATGGCGGTGGTAATTATCAAACAAAATTTCAAAATGTTAATGATTATCGAGCACAAGAGTTTCCAAATGGTACTGCAGTAACAGTATCAACATGGTTTTTAAAAATAACAAGAGGTTAAGCGATGGCAATTCCAGGACACGATTTTTTAACAGCACATTTTTCTAACAATGAAAGAACAACAGTTGAATCTTATTGGGTAACACCAGATGGACTAGAGACAAGAGTAGAATATATTGAAGCAAATCCAGAAGATACAGCTTGGAAAAAACTACTAACTCATATTGATATTGATAGTCTTCATGAAAATACTTATAAGCACATAAAAACACAAAATAATATATTTAAAGACGACGTTGTTAAGATAGCTAAAGAAAGAGGATTAATTCACGATTTAACTAGCTTAAATAATGTTGATAATATGAATTTAATTGTGCAGTTTATTTTTGGTGAATTTGATGAAGAAAAAGATAAAGAAAAACTTTTTATGTTTAAGCTTAAACTATTTGAAGTTACCAAAATAAAAACGTCTAAAAATAGAGCAATGAAAGCAAAAATGAGAAAAGCTCAAAATATATTAGACGTTATAAAAGCTGCTATCGAGATTCTAGAAGAGTAAAAGTTTTTCTAAAATCTTTATTTACTTGATGTATTAAATGAACTCCATAAGTAAATTCTGACACGAATTCATCTAATATATAATTCCATTGAATTCCTATATTATTGAATTTAATATTATATTTTTCTAATATAAAAGAAAAATAAATTTCATTATTTCTTACCCAACCTTCTGAATATTCTTTTGGATACACAGTATCATCTTTTGCTTTTAGTAAAGCTTTATCAATATATGACGTTCTTTCACTAAATTTTAATAGATTTGCTGCATTTTGATTTCCACAAATAACTGCAGTGTTGCAAATATTATCATTACTTATAATGTCTTCTATTAATAACATAGATTTTTTGGCAGCCACCTTAGAATATCGGCTCATAGGATCTATAATGTTTTTCTCACGGTACTGATGTCTTAGCCATTTCTTCCACTCTTCGTCTAAAGCATTTTTATTTACATCTTGATCATAAACGCATGGATAGTTAAAATCAAACTCTTCAAATATATTTTTTTTAGTTATTGGTATTATGTCTAAATCAAAGTATACTACTTGATCGTACTCTTTTGTCAGTTCTTCAAATTTTAGTATTTTATCAAATTGTACATCCACGTAATCTGTAGATTTTGCTTCGAAGAGAAAATATTCTGCACCACAGTACTTCGCGTATTCTTTTTGTTTTTTGACTAGTTTGTTTTTAAATTTGCGAAAAGACTCTTTCTTCCAGTCTGGGGCAGAAATATGCTTTGAAGTCAAATCTGACCAAATACTAAATATTATTTTTTTCACACCATCTTCTCACGTAGTCAAAATCTTTATTAATACAATGTATAAACTTTGTACTTTCTGGTATATAACTCCATTTATCCATAAAATAGTGCCAACCAGTTCTATAAAGTTGTTGATATTCTTTTATTCTGCAAGCAAATATAGTTTCGTTATCATAACCAAAAAGATTACGAATATCATCAGGCCAAAACTTGTCTTTAGTTAGTCTTTTCATTCTTTTTAAAGTTTTATTAAAGTCTTTAAAATAATTCAATTCTTTTAATGATTTTTTATGAGCACCTATAATTCCTGTGTTAAACACTTCTTTTCCATAACCTAATAATGCGTGTGCATTCCAATACTTAGCTAGAGGAGATCTTACGCAGTGTTTATCTCTATTGTTATCTTTTATACTCCACTCTTCAGACATTATAGCTATTCCTTTTTTTAAATCCCACACATCAAAAAAGTTTTTATTTGTTACTGGAATAACATCCATATCTAAGTAAAGTATCTCATCATAATCGAGTTGATATAACAAATGCATCTTGTAAAAATTTATGATATTATATTCAGATATTTCAGGTCCAAATTGTTTACTGTATTCTATAAAATTATCATCATAAATAAAATGTATATAATCAGCTTGGCACAACTCAGCATATTTCTTTTGTTTATCAAGTAACCAATTTAAATTACTATTAAACTTACCTTGATTTTCAAAATGAGACACAGGATTTTGTATGTCAATATAAAAACTATAAATTACTCTGCGCATAACTTTCCAATAAGTGTAAATCTAGTGCCTCTATTATCTTTAATTTTATCTTCAATTAAAACATTAGCATTTGAAGGAAGTTGTTTGATAAACTCATTAGAGCTTGAAACACAGTTAATGTGAGTTTTTATATTGTACATATCATTAGATTGAAATGCAAAATAAGCGTTACTTGTTTTTAAAGGCGGTAAACTTGACATATCAGCCATATGCTCGCATGACGTATTAATAATAAGACTTGCTTTTTCTATTATGTAGTAATATTTTTGATCCCATACGTCTCCACTACACCAAGTAATATTATTATACATTGTAAATAAACGACGTTTTGCAACTCTTATAACATCATCATCGATATCTATACAAAATATATGATTTGCAATGTTTGCTAAAGCAGGCACTAATATACTTCCAAACCAACTACCAAGAATTACAATATTTGGTTTTTCTAAAGGAAGAATCTCAATATGTTGTAAAAGATTTTCTTTAGATTTAAATTGGTTAAAACTATAAGAATCAATTAAAGCTGAATTATTTTTTGATTCATTTATTACGTTTTTAAATAATTCAATTCCAATATTTTTCAAAACCTTTGTATCCTTTGTCATCTAATAAATACTTACCGTTTTTAGGCGCCTTTCCTTCATATCTTCTTCTTTCCCATCCATTAAAAATGCAAATTTTAAAATTTGGCTTATAGTATAAACCATTTGGAGGTTCGTCATATTTTTTTGTATCCCAATAGTTTTTTTCATTATAGCCATAAAGACGAGAATAAATAACCTTTTTTGGAAAATAATTTAATTTTTCAAAATGATGAAAATATAGATATGAATCAATTCCTTTGTATTTCATCATATAGTACTCTGGATTTTTATAAAATTTATTCCATATATCTGTCATATCACTATTCCATAACATTACAGATGAAT
>Ga0181389_1000240_pt1 | contig 22836 bp, 16 predicted proteins | sample 12SPOviralmetaG_FD_130121 | JGI IMG/M metagenome (GOLD analysis project Ga0181389, IMG submission 130121) | Marine viral communities from the oligotrophic San Pedro Time Series (SPOT) site, San Pedro Channel, CA, USA - 12 SPOT_SRF_2010-06-29 | ecosystem: Environmental > Aquatic > Marine > Strait...
CTCGGGACTACCTGCCTTGGGCAAAACGTTGTGTCAACATTACACAAGAATGGTGGGATGCGCTAAACACTGAGATGAAATCTCTGCTGCTTCTCGGCATGAGACGTGGTGATATTTGGCTTGTCAAAGTTAAACACGATAATAATAAAAATAGAATTTTTGCGAACGTGTGCCAGGAAGTCTTCTTACAATCAAGGGGCAGTTGTTTGCTACAACATGTAAATTTAGCAGCCTGTGAGTTTGATTCAATCCCTCAAGCTTTTGTTGAAGGTATGCAAGGTTTATGTGACCTGCATCCACACACTGGTGTAGGCAATACCGGAGAGTATCTGCCACCTGAAACTGATCGTCAAGTTGGTCTTGGGATGCTTGGACTTGCAAACCTACTCCGTCGATACAGAGTGACTTACCAACAATTTGGTAATGCTCTTGAGTCCTATAACAAAGGCGAAGTAAAAGCTTCACCTGCCTACGAGTTGGCTTGTCAACTTGCTACTGGTATTGACCGGGCAGCAACCATCGCTAGGGAACACAATATGGTGCGAGCTTTTGCTATCGCTCCTACAGCGTCTTGCAGCTATCGTTCAAAGGATCTGGATGGTTACACATCAACGCCTGAGATTGCTCCTCCAATTGCACGTACTGTCGATCGTGACAGTGGCACCTTTGGAGTACAGACATACAACTATGGTGAAGTAGAAATTGCATCCGAAGTAGGATGGGATAACTTCATCAAAGTTGCAAATAATATAATGATTTTATTGGATAAGACTGGACTTCTGCACGGTTATTCTCTAAATTGGTGGGCTGATTTAGTCACCATGGATGAGAATTTCATTGAAGAGTGGCTTGAATCGCCCCAGACTTCCCTTTACTACAGCCTTCAAGTTATGGGCGACGTACAGGATAAGTCAAGCGCGTATGCCGCTTTAGATGAAACTGATGTTAACGATTACTTGGAGCAACTATTAAATGAACCTCAATGTGATTGCCAAGAATGAACCCTTATCAGAAACTATTAAACAGAAAACGAAAATGGACACCAGTACCGATGACTGCTGGTACATGCAAGGAGGGCACGGAGGAGACAATATTCCGTGCGCTTGCCTTAAGGAATTTGGAAGTACCTGTGGGAGATTTTATAACTGATGCACTTTCCAATGAAGTTCCAGACGTGGCACGGGAACTACTCGAATCCAATGTCAGGGACGAGATTAACCACGACTTGGCTCTTGGCTTCGTCGCCAAAGCTTACGGGGTGGATGAGAAAGCTGAAGCTGAAGCGCTACGGTTACGAGATGCTTGGATTTCGCATCCTGATCACACGATCGCAAAAGCAATGGTTGCCGAGCGTTCAATTTTCTTCGTTCTTTTACCATTCTTCCGCGCTAATGGTACAGCTGGTATGCGAACAGTAAGTGCTGACATAAGTAGAGATGAACAAATTCACGTTGCTACCAATAGTCTTGTTTGTCGGGAGTTGGGGCTTGATATCAGTCCTAGTCTTGATAAGCTCCGCCTGGCCACGATTAACTGGGTGATGCAACCACTAGGTGTCAGCACCGATAGAACCTTAAACAAACAAACTTGGTTAGATTCTAGTGACAACCTGATGTATCAGGGTAAAGCCCCAGAACTATCATTTACACGCTCTGCCAGAATGCCTGCCTTCTTTGAACATGATGCAAGAAATCTCCCCCAATACGCTTGAGATCTTTGGAATGGAAGCGCGAGCAGTCCTTCATGAAATGGAGACGATGTACCCACCTATCACCCCTTCTCCTGATGACTCTATTGAAAAGATCATGTACCGCTCTGGTCAACGTTCAGTTGTTGAGTGGTTAATTAACCGGATGGAAACTAATGGCTAAAAAAAAGAACAAAAAAGCACGTAACAAATTATCAAAGCCAAAACAAGTTGCAAGGGCGGTTAAACAAGCCGCTAAAGATGGCGAAGTTACTGGCAAAGAAATTAGGCAAATTTCTAGACGCAGTGTAGGCACTGTTAATTCTAAGACAATCACAAATCTTGTCAAAGACAAGGATGTAAAGGCACCAAAAAAAGTACGCGCACTAGCTAGAAAAGCAAGAGGCCACAGTAATAATAAAGATAAAAATAAGGGTAAGAAATTAAAAGGCATTAATAGCAATACGCCTCCTGATAAGTCAAAGAAAGATAAGCCTAAAGGTAAGCCTAAAGATAATGAATTTGGAACAACTATTAACCCGACCAACGATACGGAGCCAAACAAATTTAAAAAATGGGAACCTGGCGAAGTTGAAGCAGCAGTTAAAAAGAACTGGAACGAACTTAAGAAGCAATATTCTGGACCTAAGCGCTTAAAAATTAATACTAGTAACACTGGATTCCTTAAAAAATATGAAAATGAGAAAGGTAACTTTCAACGCAGTAAATTCTTAAGTGATATTAAAAGTAGTACCTTAGAACGTTACAAGCGCAAAGGTGGTACTGCTGCTTCTTTGGAGAAAGATCCTACTCCTGATTTTGATAAGATACCTACTAAGTATGGAAGGTCATTAGATAATGTTCGTAGCAGCTTGTCTGGAATTAAAAAGAAACCAACTGCAGATTCTGTAGGTTCTAAACTTACAAAATCTTATACACCAAACCCTGCTAAGAAAGTAACACGTAAAAAAAGAGGACTTAATATTCTAGGTATTTCAAACAGTAGCATAACTGCCTCATAACATGACAGCCCAACAACGATACGAAGCTCTCAGTTCTGACCGTAACCAGTTTCTACAATCCGCAATAGATGCATCTAAATTAACCTTACCATATTTGATTAAACAAGATGAGGACAATGGTTCTCATAAAGTGTTAGTCAATCCATATCAAAGCGTAGGAAGTAAAGGAGTTGTGACGCTGGCATCAAAGTTGATGCTTGCGTTACTCCCTCCACAAACAAGCTTTTTTAAGCTACAACTAGATGAAGCTAGTTTCTTGAATGAAGAGATTGATCCTGAAGTTCGTTCTGAACTTGACCTTTCTTTTTCTAAAATTGAACGCACCATGATGGAAGCTATTGCAGCTTCAGACGATCGTGTTGTTGTTCATCAAGCACTAAAGCATTTAGTTGTCAGTGGTAACGCATTGATTTACATGGCAAAGGACAAGCTCAAGTTGTATCCTTTGAATCGGTATGTTGTAGATAGAGATGGCCTCGGTAATGTAATTGAGATTGTAACTAAAGAACGCATCAACAAAAAAATTATTGAAGCACTGGTCCCTGACCTTAAAAGTGTTTACGATAAGACAGATGAAACATACGCTGGTACTGGTCAAACCAATCAGTGCGATGTTTATACACATGTTAAACGTGACAACAATAGATTTATTTGGCACCAAGAGGTGTACGGGAAGATCATTCCTAAGTCTCAAGGTAAGTCACCGCTTGACACTAATCCTTGGCTAGCACTTAGGTTTAATACTGTAGATAATGAAGCCTACGGTAGAGGTAGAGTAGAAGAGTTTATTGGTGATCTTAAATCACTAGATGCTTTATCTCAAGCAATTATTGAAGGCTCAGCTGCAGCTGCTAAAGTTGTATTTGTTGTTTCACCTTCTAGTACAACTAAACCTTCTACTCTTGCCAAGGCAGGTAACGGTGCAATTATACAAGGAAGGCCAGATGATATTGGAGTCATCAATGTTGGTAAGTCAGCTGACTTCAACACTGCTTATCAAATGATCCAAACAATTGAAAAGCGTTTAGCTGAGGCATTCCTTATTCTTCAAGTAAGAAATAGCGAACGTACTACAGCTGAAGAAGTACGGATGACACAGATGGAACTAGAGCAACAGCTTGGTGGTCTCTTTAGTCTGCTTACAGTTGACTTTCTTGTTCCGTATTTAAATCGTAAACTTAGCATCTTCCAACGCAACGGAGATATTCCACGTCTACCTGCCAAGCTTGTAAAACCAACCATTGTGGCTGGTGTCAATGCACTTGGTCGTGGTCAAGACCGTGAGAGTCTAAGTATGTTTATGCAGACCATTGCACAAACAATGGGTCCAGACTCTATTGCTAAGTACATCAACCCTGATGAAGTGATTAAACGTCTTGCAGCTTCACAAGGTATCGACGTACTTAACCTTGTACGTGGTTCTGAAGAGGTACAGCAAGGTGATCAGCAAGCAATGGATCAGCAGAAAGATTTAGAAATAACTAAACAAGCTAGTAAGTTTGCACAAATTGATGGTGCACAACCACAAGGTGGTCAAGCCCCAGAACTACCCCCACAACTTCAACAACAACCTGAATAAAAACACCCATGTCTGAAACACTTTCTATTGACAACACAACATCTGATTCAAGTACATTAAATGCTGACGAACAAGAATCCTTAGCTATTGGCGAAGGGATGGTTGAAGAGCAGCAAGCTCTACTTGCTGGTAAGTATGATTCCCCTGCTGCACTTGAAAAAGCTTACCTAGAGCTACAACAGAAACTAGGTGAGCAAGACGGTGCTGAAGAGTCAGAGGAATATGAAGAGACTGAAGAGTCAGAGGAATATGAAGATGAGGATGAAGAAGTTGGTGAAGGTCTTGACGACGAGGATGTAGCTGCCCTTCAAGATATGGCTGGAGGTGAAGAACAGTATGGCCAGCTACTTGAATGGGCATCAGATAATTTCAGTTCAGAGGAGATTGATTTGTACGATGCTGTTATGGACGGTGGCGATCCAGCTGCCTGCTTCTTTGCTGTACAAACTTTGATGGCACGTTATGCCGACTCTGAAGGTTATGAAGGTGAGCTGCTAACAGGTAAGGGTGCACCTACTGAATCCAAAGGTTTCCGTAGTCAAGCTGAACTAATTGCAGCTATGGCTGATCCACGATATGACAACGATCCTGCTTACAGGCAGGATGTAATTAACACTCTAGAAAATTCTGACATTGATTTCTAATGGCACGTAAAAAGAAAGGCATCACAGCACTCAAGGTGCTACAAGGTTTATCGATCGCTGCAAAAGGTGTAGCAGATTCTGGCGTACTAAAGTCTTTTGCTGAAGGTAACAAAACTAATTTACCTGGAGCTGAAGGTGGTATAACACAAAAGAAAAGGATTAATCAAGTACAGCATTATATTGACAACTAGGTAGATGGTGTAGAGGGGGTTCGATTCCCTCTCCTACTATTGGCATTGGCCCTTACGAGGATACCCTTTGCCGTCTAGACGGTGGGATAGACCACAAAAATTTTCTAAGATCTTAGTCCTGTTTATATTTAATTTACCAATTTAATGGCACAACAAAATTCTACACTGACCACTAACCTTACAAGGGCTGGTCAGTCAAACGCAACGGGAGATGCCCGCGCTCTTTATCTTAAACTCTTCAGTGGGGAGATGTTTAAAGGGTTCCAAAATAATACAATCGCTCGTGATTTGATCATGAAGCGTACACTTAAGAACGGCAAATCTTTGCAGTTCATCTACACTGGCCGTACCAAAAGTGAATTTCATACGCCTGGAAATAGCATTTTAGGTAACTCTGATGGTGCACCTCCGGTCGCTGAAAAGACAATCACATGTGATGATTTGTTAATTAGTTCAGCCTTTGTTTATAATTTAGATGAGGTACTATCTCACTATGACCTGAGGTCTGAGATAAGTCGTAAAATCGGCTATGCTCTCGCAGAAAAATATGACCGTCTTGCATTCCGTGCAGTAGCACGCGGTGCACGTCAAGCATCACCTATTACTAAATCTGGCTTTGTTGAGCCAGGTGGTACTCAGGTTCGCGTTGGTGCAACCACTAACGATTCTGATGCTTTCTCTTCTGCTGGTCTAGTGTCCGCCTTTTACGACGCGGCGGCTGCACTAGACGAAAAGGGTGTAAGTTCTGACGGACGAGTGGGCGTTCTAAATCCACGTCAGTACTACGAATTGATCCAAGCTGTTGGTTCCAATGGTCTTGTAAACCGCGATACTCAAGGAACGTCATTGCAAAACGGTAATGGCATCATTGAGATTGCAGGCATTAAGATCTACAAGAGCATGAATATTCCTTTCTTGGGCAAGTACGGCACTGCTTACGGCGGCACTACTGGTGTCACCTCTCCTACCAATGTAGGTTCTTTCGTGGGTGAAACCATGGAAGATGCCTCTGGTGCACAAACCGGTATCAACAACGATTACGGCACAGCTTCTGAAGTTGGCGCTAAGTCTTGCGGACTTATCTTTCAAAAAGAAAGTGCTGGTATTGTTGAAGCCATTGGTCCCCAGGTGCAAGTCACCAGTGGAGACGTATCAGTCGTTTACCAAGGCGACGTGATGCTTGGCCGTTTGGCCTGTGGTGCGGATTATCTAAACCCTGCTGCAGCGGTTGAGCTGTATGTAGGTGCTTCTGCTCCTTCTGCATTCTAATTTATCTATACACAAGGGTTCCTTCGGGAGCCCTTTTTTTTTTATTCTTACGAGATCTCTTTATGGCTATTCCTAGTTCTCCAACAACTGATCAACTAACTGCAGTAAATGAGATCCTCATGTCTGTAGGCCAAGCTCCTGTCACTAAACTTGAAAACACCAACCCGGACGTTGCGCTTGCTTTTGAAACACTGACCAATGTGTCGCGTGAAGTGCAGGCTGAAGGCTGGACATTTAATAAAGAATATCACCTTAGTTCTTTTGTTCCTGATACAACTACAAAAGAAATCCTAGTACCTAGTGATGTGTTGCAGGTTGACCTGTCAAACCATCATGCAAACAAAAGCAAAGATGCTGTACAGCGTAAAGGTAAGTTGTACGATCGTCAGAATCATACTTATCAATGGACTGAAACTCCCACTGTAGATGTTGTTTACTTCTACGACTGGGGTGATTTACCTAAACCTATTAGAGACTATGTTGTAGCACGCGCAGCATCAATCTTTTCTAGTCGAATTGTAGGAGACCCTACTCAATACCAACTACTCCAACAGAAGGAACAGTACAACCGAGCCATGGCTATGGAGTACGAATGTAACCAAGGTGATTATTCATACTTTGGTGCACCTGAAGGTGGCGACTTCTATATCAGCTACGAACCTTACAAAGCTCTTTACCGATACTAATGGCAAACATCACTCAACAAATACCAAACTTTCTGGGTGGTGTTTCGACTCAACCTGATAACCAAAAATTACCTAACCAAGTTTCTGAAATCATCAATGGCTATCCAGATCCCACCTTTGGTCTAATTAAACGGCCAGGGTTTAGTTGGATTGCCAACCTTGGATCTGCTACTACTTATGCTACAGGCCATTGGTTTTACTATCGCTACTCAAGCACTGAAGCATATGTAGGTGTCATTAAGTCTCAGACTATCCAGCTGTGGAATACAAACGGAACAGCAGCGACCATGACAAATGGTACAGGGCAAGCCTATCTAAACAATGGGCACAATGATTTTCATGTGGTCTCTAGACAAGATCAGGTCATCATTATTAATAAGACAGTAACTGCTGCTATGTCTTCTAGTACTGTAAGTGGTTCTGTATCTGCAACAGTAGACAGTGTTGCCAATCTTCCAGCTGCTAGTTCTAACAATGCTTCCATCATTAAAGTATCTAATACTTCTGCTGCTGCTGATGACTTCTATGTTCTTTCAGATGGAACAACATGGAATGAAACTGTTAAGCCTGGTGTTCCTGTAGGTTTAAATAATACTACTTTACCGCATAAGTTATCTCGAACAGCTGTTAATGCATTCACCTTTTCAACTATTACATATGACGATAGAGCTGTAGGGGATGCTGTTACTAATCCTGAACCAGGGTTTATTGGGAAAAAAATTAACTATGCTTTCTTTGCTAACAACCGTCTTGGCCTGTTAGCCGGTGATGCTGTGATATTAAGCCAGCCTGCTAAAGGAGAGAACTTTTTTAATTTCTTTGTTAACTCAGCACAAGTACAGACTGATGCAGATCCTATTGACCTGAAGTGTGGAAGCAATAAACCTGTCACTTTGACAGCTGCTTTGCCTGTCACACAAGGTGTAGTTCTATTTAGTCAACAGCAACAATTTATGCTGTTTTCAGATTCAGCTGTGTTAACTCCTACCCTTGCTGTAATTAAATCTATATCTAATTACGAAGTTGATCCCGTTGTTCCCCCTGTAGAAAATGGTACTAGTATCACCTTTATCAATAAGACTACTGACTACTGCCGTGTGTTTGGAATGCAGACACAAGGACAAGGTGCTAGCCCTTTATTTGTTGACTTAGGTAAGACTGTTACTCAATACATACCGCAGACAGTTTCTGCAATGTTCTCTGATACGCAAAACTCTTTCATTGGTTTATATGGTCAGACTAGTAGCAAGGTTTATTTTTATAGGTCATACACAGAAGGACAACAGAACATCATGCGTGCATGGTATAGCTGGGATATGCCCGGTAATGTCCAGTTCTTTGTAACAGATACCGATTCTGTTATTTCTGTTGTTAAGGGTAACGGTCAAATGACCTTGGTTACCTCTCAACTAAATGCTTTACCTACTAGCACTACAACTGTTAGTGGTAATTCATCGTTTGATTTTATGGTAGCTCCTACCAGTAAAACATATGATGTAACTACAAAGACTACAAAGTTATTTGTGCCCTTCGAGTTGCTTTCTAATCTGACTCCTGTATGTGTGCAAGACGCTACGTCTGGATCTACAGAGTCTGGTTTATTTCTGACACCAACGACTAGTGCAAGTGGAGGTAATCACTTTATTCTTACAGGTAAAGATTATACTTCTGTTAATTGGAAAGTTGGTTATAAGTTTAACTTTGACATTAAACTACCTAGGATGTTTGTCCGTAATGGTGAACGTGTTGACTATACCGGATATTTAACAGTTGCACGCATGAAGTTCTCTATTGGTTTGTCCGGTGATGTTCAGTTTAAAATTAAACCGAGAGAAGAAACTGAATTTGCAATCACTGGAGACATCTTTAATACTGGCTACTCACCACTAAACCAAGTACCTATTGAAGACAGTAATGTATTTACTGTTCCAATCAATCAACGCAATAACAACTATACCCTTCGTGTATTTAGCGATACACCCTTTATTGTTTCCATGAACTCGGCTATGTGGGAGGGAAATTTTTCTACTAAATTTTATAGGAGAGCCTGATGACTAGTGCATTGAAAAAAATGCGTCAGTTTAATAGAGCTGTAGCGCAAAAACAGTACGAAACTAATTTAAACAATTTCTATTCTCAGGAGTTTCAGAATAAGGTCAAAAAGGATCTTACTGATTCTCAGGCTAAGGATACCTGGAAACGCAATATGCAGATCCGGGACATTCAAGAGAATGCCAAACTTGAGGCTTACGAAAAGTCTGAAAAAACTTTTGTAGATCAACTTGTATTTAATGAAGAAGCTGCAAAGGTTGCACGTGAAGGTGAACAACGTGTATTTCAGGAACGTATTCTCGAAACTGCATTTCAAACTGATGAACTAAACCTTCAATTCGAGCAGCAAGTAACTAAAAGTAAGTTTGACTATGACCAGCAAGATCAGAATATTAAAAATGCTATAACTGATTTTGAGACTAATCAAGCTTTAATTGACCTTCAAACTGATAAGTCAAAAAGTGATGTTAATTTTAGTCTAAAGCAAGCTGATCAAAAAGAAGCTAACGCTAGAGCTGATTCAAACATCAAACAAAACCAAACCCGGATTGAATCTCTACAGGAAACTGGTCAAGTTAGAGCACAAGGTCGTCGTGGCAACTCAGCCGCTAAAGCCTTGCAATCAATTACAGCGTTGTCTGGTGTTAACTCAGCTCTGATTGCTGACCAACTTACACGCTCTGAACTTTCTATTAATACAGATAGGGAGATTCTTAAAGCTACATACAATAAGGATACTGAGTCTGGGTTTGCTTTGCGTCAGCAAAAGGTATCAACTAGACAAGCTTCTAACAAGAAAACTCAAACTGTTGAATCTGCAGAAAGATCTAAATCTTTTGTTGCTGAAACATTGGGTATGTCAGAAGAACAGTTTAATATGTCTCGTGAGCAACTAGGTAACTCATTACTTAGTGCAGCTGATACCTATGAAGCTAACCTTAAAAAGGTTAACCGTCAGAAATATGCTGCTGACCTTCAAACATACGCTAATCGTCAACTCAAACCACGAGTTGCTCTTCCGTATCCGAAGCCGTTTGAGTCAGAAATGCCTATTAATATCATGCCACCTCGTCCTATTGAACCCGTTCGAGGCGCTGGTGCAACTGGTCAAGCTACTGGTTCTAGTACTGCAGGCATTATCACTGGTGTTGCCGGAACAGTTGCTAGTGTTGCCGCAGCCTTTGGACCTGCTGGTGCACCTGTAGCTGCTGGCGCTGCAATCGTTGGTGGCATTGCTTCTATATTTAGTTAAGTATTAATTATGTCAAAATTTCGTGGGTACGCCCAAGGTGAGGGCTTTGAACCAATTAAAGCACCTGACACTTCACAACGAATTCTAAATCGAGCTGACGATACTATACGTGGTATCAGGGAAGTTCGAGATGCAGATATTGCTAATACTGCCGCTTATCTCAATTCTTTCAATGAAAAGATGGAGGCTGAGCGGGAAAGTTTTAGTAACTATTCCAAACTGCTACAACTAAACGATAAGACCAAAAGAGATGCTGTTGAAATACGTGCACAGCAAAACGCTGAACGTCAGCAACAATTAGGAGCTAACCGTGCAGGTATTTATAAAGCAGTAGCTGGTCTAAGTGCTCAGGCTGCCGGGATGATTTCTAAGTACAGAGAGGATAAGTACCAATCTGATTACGACGAACATCTTTATCGGTTGTACACACAAGGACCATCTGAGCAAAGTGACGCTGCTGGATACATTGCTGATAAGTACACGATGTATAACCTGCAAATGACTGACATCAGTCGTCTTGGTGGCGCTGCTGCTGCAGAAGCTAATGGTTCTAGTCCTATACAGACTGCTGAGTTACGCTCGCAAGCGCATGGCCTTAATACAGCTGAGCTACATGCACAAGCTGATTTTATGGCACAACGTTGGCCGATGTTTTTACAGCAGTCCTTTATGAATGATAAAGAAACTCAAGTTAAACTTTATGGTCCTAATGGTGCTTTTCGTACTGGCACTCCTAGTGACGCTCATTCAAGTAAAGATAAGGCACTTGTAGCGCAACAGCTATTAAAAAAGCATATTCAAGATAATGGCTTTTATGGTAAGAGCCCTGCTTTTTTGACTGATGCTTTGACTAAAATGTCTCAAGGTACTAATCAGATTGTTGCTTCTGCAATGACAAGCGAAGTAAGCCTTCAACGTCAACAGCAGATTGATAAAGTTGAAACTAAATTTCGTAGTAGTGATGGTAATGCCGCTCAGCGGTTTCACTTCGCGTATAACTATATTTCTAACATACATCCAGGTCAGCAGGCGGCTGCTAGAGAAAGGTTGTTTAAAATCATGCATGATCAGCGCCAAATTATAAATGGTGTTGTTGTAGGAATGAGTGACGAGGAAGTTTCTGAAATTATGAATTCTTCTTTCTCACACCAACCTGATAAGTCTCTTGCACAATTATTTCCTGGTGAACTGTTAAAAATAGATAAAGCGAGGAGGAATACACGAGAGCAACTCCATACAGCTGAAGTTACTCAGCGCAGACATGCTATTGAAAAAGATCTAATTAATTTAAAAAATACCGTTAAAGATGATTTGCTTGGAGATCGAACTTTAGATTTAAATGATGAAAATATTACTGAGATGGTTAAAAGGTATCAGCAACTCGGACCTGATTATAGTGAACAGATTGCCTTTTTAGAAAGCCTGCGCGACAAGACATACCAAGCAATTAATGCAGCTCCTGTCATTGCTGACATTGAAAACAAAATTTTGCATGGCAACATCTCACCTGACACCATTATGGATAATCAGAGAATTCCTCCAGATGAGCGTGTCAGATTGATGAAACTAGCTGATAAATCTGATAAAACTAATCCGTCAGATTCTTTGATGGATGATGCTAAGGAAGTTATTCAGGAACGTTTAAGCTCTAGAGCCAAGACTAAAGGAGCTAAATCTATTCATTATTCTCTTGGTGTTATGAGGCGTCATGCTTTAAGTGAGTTTCGTTTAGCGTATAAACGTGAAATGGAAAATACTAATGATTCGTCTACTGCTTATACCAACGCAATAAGTTCTTTCATTAATGAATTTAAAGACGAAGAAGGTAAATATGGCATTGTAAATAACCAAGATATAATAAATGCACTCAAAGCTGGCAAACCATTTGACTCAGGTACATTTAGAAATTATACCAATCACGACGCTAAAGCTGTAACCCCAGAAACTACAATTAGTGAAATACAAACTCTTCTTAGCGGTAATCCTGCTGCTATCAATACCTCTATTATTGCGGAGCCAGTTCTTAAAAAAGTAATTACGCAGTACAACAATGGTCAAAAACATTCTTTAATTCCTCAGCTACAAATTATCCAAAAAACAGTGACTAAGCCTAATGGTGATCGCTATTCTTATGCTGAATTATTAGAGAAACAGTTTAACGCTACTGAAGGTTTAGATATACCGGAAGGTTTGGGTACTGCACTAAAATTTGAAAACTCAATTCCCAGTAGTTATAAAAAATTTGGACTTTATCCTAGCGCTACCAATAGCGATATTATGATTATGGCGTCTGGATCGCCTTCAGTTTATAGCCGTAATTTTGAAATTAGTAATGACCAAGTTAGGGCTTTAAATGTCCTAGCTAAATATGAGTCATCTGCTTATATACAAAATTATGATGGTGGCTACAATGCCATGAATCAAGGCGGAACTAAAGAAGGCCGTGAAGCCATCAATCCTGGTCATAGCACAGTTCTTTTAGGTAAACTTTTAACTGATATGACTATTGGTGAAGTTATCCAAGCACAAAAAAATGGTCGATTACATGCTGCTGGACGCTATCAATTTACTAATAATACTGGTACTTTAGACGATACAATTAAGCTGGCTGGGGGCATTTCACTTAATTCAAAATTTGACGCAAAGACCCAAGACTTTTTAGCTCTTACTCTTATGCGTTCTCGTGGTATTACACCTTGGATTGGTCCTGTTGACTACGCATCCCCAGATGAACGTCAACTAATTGAAAGTGCCAGATCACAACCTATCAGCTTTGGCCCTTCTGTCTGGGCACAGGGTGACAACATGAACCCTGAACTTGTAAAGCGTAAATTAGCAGGTGCTAAATGAATATCAACGAACAATTTGGACAAATAGGATATGATCCTTCTGATGAGGTTGAACAACGTTTTGAAGCTCACCGAGCGGAAGAACAACGTCAGGCTGCTTTAGAAGAAGAGAACAAATTAAAAGCAGAAAAGGAAGAAGCCAAAGCTACTGCTGCAAAAGAGGCGCAAGCCAAAGAAGACAGTAAGCATCTTGGCGACAAGATCTTAGACACACCAGTTGTAGGTCAAGTGGCAAGTGTTGGTGCTGGTGTCCTTGATACTGCCTTCGACGTTGGTGGTCTAGTACCGTGGCTTAAGCCTGCAGATGAATGGTGGGATACTCACCATGGTAGAGATAAAGAAGACAACCCACTTAACAAATTCATTCGAGATGCTTCAGGCATTATTGTTCCTGCTCTTACTGGCGGTGGCATTATTGCTAAGGGGCTTCAGGGAGCTGCAGCAGTAGGTAAGCTTGGAAGGGGTGTGCAGGCTGCTTCTGCTTTGACTCGTACCAAAGTAGTAGGTCGCATTGCTGTTGACCTAGGTGTCAGTACAGCAATTGAAGCTACTTCTGAACAAACTGATGAAGCAGGTAACGTTGCAACTGCACTTGAAGAAGTTTTAGGTACACAGATTCCTTGGGCTAGCCGCGACGGTGAAAGTCCTGATGTAATCAAAGCAAAAAATATTTGGGAAAGTGTTGCCATCGGTGGCTTTACTGGTCTTTTAGATGCTTTCTTTTCTCTCAAGGCTGCTACTAAACTAATCCCCAAAGATGAGGCAGCAAAGGTTGTCCTTGACGATCGTCTTGCAAAAGAATCTAAGGAACTAATGGCTGCTGATGGTGATGAGCTAGTAGCAAAAGTTGAATCTGCAAGAACTTCTAGAGAAGCAGCTATTACAGATGAAGCAGAAAAAAGGTTTAATGTAACTGGTGGTCAGGATTATGACCCTTATGTTAACGAACCACACCTTTCTACTGATCGTCCAATGCCTAACTGGGACGCTGATCCAATCTTAGCCAAAGTTGATTACGTTCGTATGGCAAAAAATATTGATGTGTCTGACGGTAGAGCTAGAGCAGTCGTTACTGATTCCTATAAAAAAGAGCTTTTAAACTCTGATGCTGCTGGGCGTAATGTAATGCTTGATAGGCTTACTGCTAAAGCTAGTCCTAAATTTAATGCTGTTGTTAAGACAGCTAAAGGTGCTGTAACAATCACGGCTAACGAACAAGATTTAGCAGTTCAAGAGCTTACTCGTGCTGTTACTAGAGTTGATCCTAAAGAAATGGAAGTTCTAGTTAAGCAGATGCTTGGGTTTACAGAAGAGCAACTAGTTGACGGTGGTAAGAAATTTAAGACGCTAAACGTAGCTAGCGCTAAAAAAGCAACTGAAGTGCTGATGCGTGGCTTAGAAATTATTGATCCCCAAAAGTTAAAAGCCTCAGCTATGGTTGTCAACCAATCAGCTGGTGATGCAGCAGATGTTTCTACTGCGATTGGTAAGATGGATAATCTAAATACTACGAGTCAGCAAGAACTAGCCATTGATAATTTATCAATTTTATTACGTGAAGTTGGTATTCATAATTCTATTAATGGTACGCGACTTCAAGCTACTAAACAACTTAAGTTAGCTCAGCAACAAAAGAAACTTGATACATCTTGGTGGAAAAATCAAGTTGATTCATTCGATGAAAAAGTTGCCGAAAGAACTAGAAATGCTCAAAAAGTTGCTTCTACTCTTAAAGAAGTAGCAAAGGTTAACCCAGAATACCTTAAACCTCTTTACCGGGAGATTGCTAAAACAGGTGGCCGTGTTCACGATATTCACTCTCTTAATAAGTTAGTTGAAAACCGCTTAGGTTTTATTAAAAAAGCTTTTGTTGATGGTGACTCTGAGATGCCATCTAACCTTGTACGTGAATTGCAAACAGCACGTTATAACAGCGTTTTGACTGGCCTTGCACCTATACGTGCCGCTAGTGGTGCCGCTATTTCATTGATTGGTAAACCTCTCACTGTGTTTGCTGGTTCAGCCGGTGGAAAATTATCCGGTACTGCTGAAGGTGCTGCAGCTTGGAAACGTGCAATGTACACCTACGGCGGTGTTACAGAAAACTTTCAGCGTGCATTTAAAAACCTTCAATCTGAATGGAAGTTTGCTCTTGAAAATCCGCGTACATATGGCAGTGGAATGCGGCAAGATCTTAAATTTAATGCTTTAGATGACTACGAAACTCTGGAAGAGCTTTCAGAGTCTTGGCACAAAAATAAAGAATACGGCAAAGTAGCTATTTGGAATTTGACTAAGGCTGTTTCGCGCATGAATGATGGTGTTATTCCTAGGTTTGGCATCAACGCAATGCGAGCAATTGATGGTTTTACTCAATCATTTACTGGAAGCATGGCAGCAAGAGCTAAGGCTTATGATGCACTATTTAGTGAAAGCAATGGTGTTTATAACGATCTTGACTTTCAAAAGATGCAGCGTAACATCTATGATGATATGTTTAATGCAGACGGTGGCCCAAAAACTAGCAAAGGTTTTGAAGCTAAATTATATGCAGAAAATGCTGCCGGTGAAATTAATTTAAACTTAGATGTTGCAGTCGTTGATTCCTTGGAAAATGCGATGAAAAATTTTCCGGTCTTAAAGTCAATCTTTATGTTCCCTAGGACTGGTGTTAACGCCTTGCAACTTGCTGCAACATTTAGTCCTGGCAATACTATTACAACTATCACAAACGGTAGACTAAACCTTGCACTTGGGAAAGCTCGCCGTGTTCTAACTGCTGAAACAAAAGAGCAAATTCGTGATGTTTTATCTGAACATGGTCTTGCTGGTTTTAATGATGAATTAGCTTTTCGTCAACTTAAGTCTGAATACATCGGTCGTCACACCATGGGAAGTGCCGTAACTATGGGCGCTGCACTTATGGCAGCTAACGGAATGATGACAGGATCAGGTCCACAGGATGCTGCAGAAAAGCGGCGTATGCAAGCTATGGGTTGGAAGCCTTTTTCATTTTGGGATCCAATTACTAACCAATGGCGCAGTTATCAAGGGTTAGAACCTTTCGATACATTCCTTGGTCTTACTGCTGATATTGTTTATAATTTTGACCGTGTAGATGAAGCAGTTACAGAAGATATGTTCCGTGCAGCTACACATGCTATTACTATGAACATTAGTGCTAAGTCTTTTCTTAGTGGTTTTGAACCTTTGGCTGGAGTTATTGGCGGTGACCCTGGTGAACTAAATAAGTTCCTTGTTAATTATGCTGACTCTACACTTCCTATGGCAGGTGTTCGCAGTATTTTAAACAAAGCTATTACCCCACAATTAAAGGATGTTGAAAACAATTTACTTGAGCGCTGGGCTAATAGGAACAAATGGTTAATGGGCCATGGTCTAGAAAATTATACTGACATTTATACTGGTAATCCAATTAACTATCCAGACCCTTTAACTAGAGCTTGGAATACCTTTGCTCCTTTCTTCAAAACTAATCCTGGTATGGAACCTTGGCGTCTTTGGTTACTTGGCACAGGCTGGGACGGCTTGCAAACAGTTCGACGTAACAAGACTACCAACGAAGCGTTGACACCAAAAGAACGCCAATTTATGAATAATTGGATTGGTCAACATTATCAACTGGGTAAAAAAGTTGAAGACCTGATGAATGCTGGGCCAGGTTTTTGGGACAAAAAAATGAAAGAGTATGTCCAGGCAAGAGGCTTAAAATCTCAAGAGGAGATGCCTATCAAAGAAACTGTGCTTCATCAACTTCTTTCTGACATGCATAATGATGCATTTACGGCTGCTTCCACAGCATTAAGCATGGAAAATGAAGACTATGCACGCAAGAAAGTCCTTAACGCTATGCGTGATGCTGCCTTGAATCGTGGTGATAGTGAAGGTGCCAGTCGAACGGCTGATCAAATTAAATCGTTAACTTCTATTCCTAAATAAATAATGTCATACTCACCATTTACTGCTACAGGTGATGGTTCTACAACAGCTTTCACTATTGCCTTTGAATCTATTGATACTGCTGATATTAAAGCCCGTATTAATAACGTAGCTACTACTGCTTTTTCTGTTTCTGGTAGTACTGTTACTTTTACTTCAGCACCGCCTAGTGGTCACAGTATAAAGATCTTTCGAGACACTGATAACCAAACTATTCAAGCTGATTTTCAGTCTGGTAGCGCTCTTCGAGCCGTAGATCTAAACAGTAACTTTACTCAACTGCTATATGTAACACAGGAATCTACTGATATTGCAGATACAGCAACAACTGATGCTGCAAATGCTGTTACTGCATCTAGTGCTGCTGTAGCGACTGCTAATACAGCATCTACTAATGCTACAAATGCTGTTAACACTGCCAATACTGCTAATACGACAGCGGCTAGTGCAGTAACGACAGCAAATGCTGCGACTACTACAGCTAACGGAGCAGTAACAACAGCTAACGCTGCTACTGCCACGGCAAATACAGCATCTACTAACGCTAGTGCTGCTGTTACTACTTCAAACACCGCTAATACAACAGCAGGTGATGCCGTTACCACAGCTAATAATGCAGTCACTACCGCTAATACGGCTAATACTAACTCAACATCTGCAGTTAACACGGCAAACGCAGCTACTACTACTGCAGGAAATGCTGTTACGACTGCAAATGGAGCAGTATCAACAGCGAATACAGCGAGTACAAACGCCACGACAGCAGTAAATACAGCCAACGCTGCGACTACAACTGCAAATACTGCAGACACAAACGCAACTGCTGCTGTAGCTACTGCCAATACGGCGTCTACTAATGCTTCTAGTGCTGTAACCACTGCTAATTCTGCTGATGCAAATGCCACAACAGCATTAACTAACTCACGCGAAAGTGATGGTTCAGGTGGTTTTACAAGTGCTATATCAAAAGCTAACACTGCAATTACAACAGCTAATGCAGCTAGTTCTGCTGTGTCTAATGCTGTTCTGTTTACGTTGATTGCTAACGTAGCAGCTATTCCTGGTAGTCCATCTAATAATGACTACATTGAGATTGGTAACAGTACAGGTATTGAATCATTTAGTCCATTAAGTGGTCTTCCTTCAGGTTTTGTAGGCGCTACTGGTTTGACAGTACGTTTAACCTATTCAGCTTCAGGTTCTACTTGGGTATTCATGAGCTACTTTGCTAATGATTCTGAGTCACGCTATCTGACAAGAAACATCCCAGTAGTGACTGGTGATAGCACGAATGGTTCAGGTCAGATTACTCTTAACTGTGAGAATAACTCCCACGGTATTAAGCTAAAAGGACCACCACATAGTGCAGCCGCTAACTATACGTTAACACTACCTATTAATACTGGTTCTAGTGGTCAAGCCCTTATTACCAATGGATCAGGTGTAACCTCTTGGTCAACCACAGTTGCCGGTAGAGATGTATCTGCAGATGGTACTAAGTTAGATGGTATTGAAACTGCAGCAACAGCAGATCAAACTGCTGCTGAAATTCTTACTGCTATTAAGACAGTAGATGGAGGTAGTTCAGGACTGGATGCTGATTTACTTGACGGTCAACACGGTTCCTATTACACAGGTTATACAGATACAGCAGTCGCAAACATTGTTGATTCTTCGCCAGCCACCTTAGATACACTCAATGAACTGGCAGCAGCGTTAGGTGATGATCCTAACTTTGCTACTACAACCGCTAATAGTATTGGTACTAAACTACCGCTAGCTGGTGGTACGTTGACTGGTGGACTTACTGGTACTACTGCCACATTTGCTGGCGGAGCTTTAGCAATTGCTAGTAGCGGAAACCTGTCAGTCAATCGCACTGCTGGTACTAATGATGTTTTTAACGGTAAATTAAATGGCACTGTAACCAGCACGATTAACGCGGACGGCAGCGCCACATTTGCTGATGACGTACAGGGGCAGTCTTTCATTGGTGATAGATCAACGGGTGGTAACGCTGTATTTGCTGGTAAGCAGAATGGCACTCAAACCACACGTATCAATGCCGACGGCAGCGCCACATTTGCAGCATCTGGCAGTTTCGGTAATGAAGTTTATGTAAACGGTTCTGATGCCTCGACGCAAAGATATTTAAACTTTAGTCGTCCAACTTCTGGACAATATAGAGCAACATTGAGAAGAGATGCTTGGTACTTAGGTGAAACTGTTACTAATATTGGAAATGTCACCCCTAGTGGTGCCAATATCACACTGAAAATGAACGGAGATGCCACATTTGCTGGTGCGGTTACTGCTGACAGTTATAAAACAACAGCGAATGCTGTATCTGCATTAGCTATTGATCTTGCAACTGGTAACTACTTCACTAAAACTATTAACGGTAACTCTACGTTTACCTTTACCAACCCTCCAGCTAGTGGAACTGTAGGAAGTTTTACTTTAGAACTTACTCACACGTCAGGTACTGTTACTTGGCCTTCAAGTGTTAAGTTCCCTGCTGATACTGCACCAACTCTTACCGCTGGTAAAACCCACCTCTTTGTCTTTGTCACCGATGATGGTGGTTCAAGATACCGTGGTGCTGCCCTCGCCGATTACGTGAACTGATATGGATCCTATTACACAACAAACAATATTAGCTGCAGCAGGTGCAGGCGGAGACAAGGTTTACGTTGATGATGTTTTTAGTGCGGATGCGTATAAGGGAGAATCTAGCAATCGAAGTATTGTAAATGGGATTGATTTAGCTGGTGAAGGTGGATTAGTATGGATAAAAAACAGATTTGCTGCTGGTAACCATGTCATGATGGACACTGACACGGGGGTTACTAAATATTTGTCATCTAACACTTATACATTTACTAACCAAACAGGTGCAATTACATCATATAATAATAATGGGTTTAGTTTAGGCACCGACTCAAAGGTTAACGGTGGTAATAATGATCATATTGCTTGGACATTCCGCAAACAACCGGGTTTCTTTGATATAGTTTCCTGGACTGGGAGTGGCACCAGCAATAGAGTACTTAACCATAATTTGGGAAGTAAACCAGGAATGATGCTCATGCAGTGTACCAGCACTTCTCAAAATTGGTTTGTTTATCATCATAGTTTAGGAGCAACTAAAAAGTTAGTGTTAAATGAACAATATGCTGAGGCTGGCGATGGCGGCGATCACTTAAACAATACTGAACCAACTGCAACACAATTTACACTGGGAAACTCTGTGTACTTAAATACTTCTAATCGTACATATGTCGCTTATCTCTTTGCAGACGACGATGCACAGTTTGGTACTAGCGGTAACGAAAGTATTATTAAATGTGGAAGTTATACGGGCTCTGGAAACTCTACTGATCAAGAAATTGACCTTGGATTTGAACCTCAGTTTTTACTTATTAAATATACTGGCCCTGCAGGTCAAGCTCCTTGGATGATGGTGGATCAAGCGCGTGGATTTCAGGGATACCCCGGTGATAACCTTGATACTTATTCGATAGGTGCCAATGCTACTAATGCAGAAACCTATACTGGTGGCAGAGTAAGACTTACTGCTAGAGGGTTTAAATTTAAATCCGAGGGAGGATCGCAGTATAATGATTCTGGGAAAAACTACGTTTACATGGCAATTCGCCGTCCGCATAAACCGCCAGAAACTGCGACGGAAGTGTTTAATGCTATAGCATATCTAGGTAATCAGAGTAACCCCCGAGCAATAGCAGCTGGATTTGCCCCTGATACAGTATTTGGCAGGCGAACACAATCGTCTGGCACATTATGGTATGACAGAATTCGTGGAGAAGATTATTACCTTAACACCTATAGTAATGGCGCATCAGGTCAAAACACTTATTATATAAATCAATTTTTGTCTAATGGATATGAAGTAAACTCTAATTGGAATAGCTCCGCTACCAGCAACCCCTACAATCATTATGTTTTTAGACGTGCCCCAGGATTTTATGATGTAGTTGCTTATAGCGGTACAGGTTCAGTAGCAAACCATATTCATAATCTTGGTGTTGTGCCAGAATTGATGATAGTTAAGTGTTTAAGTGCTGCTGAAAACTGGAGAGTATATGCTGCACCTTTAGGAGCCACCAAAGCACTCCAAATCAATGGAACAGGAGGTGTCTCTAGCACATCATCTCTTTATTGGAATAACACTGCTCCGACTTCTTCGGTTTTTACTGTTCCAAACTATGACGGTGTCAACGGGAGTGGTAAGAGTTATATCAACTTCATGTTCGCAACCCTACCCGGCATATCCAAAATAGGAAGTTACACTGGTACAGGCAATGCAATCAACGTTGACTGTGGATTTACTAATGGTGCAAGGTATATAATAATTAAACGAGACGGTACTGGTGATTGGTATCAATTTAGTACTACAATGGGAATTTCAAACACAACTAGTCCACATTATTTCTTTAATTTAACTGCTTACGTGACAGGCACCAATTATATTAATCCACTTAGTACCGGTTTTAAAGTTACTTCATCAGCCCCTGCTGGTCTTAATGCCAGTGGTGGTACCTACATCTTTATCGCTTTCGCTTAATCAATTATGGAAATTAGAAATCGTTCAAATGGCAAACTAACTACCATTAGTCAGTTTAAAGCCTCACAACCAAACACAAGCTTTCCTAAGCAAATTACAGTTGAAATCCTTGATAGTTATGGCTACGATCCTGTATTAAATGGTACTCCAGCTACTGTTGTTGCTCCTTATGAAATAAGCATGCGTAGTGGTGTCGAAGAAGTCGAGGGACAGTGGTTTACGAAATTCTTCGCTGGTCCAGTTTTTACTGACACTACCGATGATGACGGCAACGTTACAACAGCAGCAGACAACGAAGCTGCATACAAAGTACGTATTGATGCAGAAGCTGCTACTTCTGTTCGTACACAACGTGATATCAAATTACACGACACAGATTGGACACAAGCGGCTGATGGCAAACTATCTGATTCAGTTAAAGCTGCTTGGGTTACCTATCGCCAAGAGCTGCGCGACCTAAGTGCAGCTTCCGGTTTCCCACACACTATGGCCTGGCCAACTAAACCATCTTAAATATTATGATTACACTTATCCGTCCAGTTCTGTTCTCTTTTATCCAATCTCCAAAGGTCAAACGACTAATTATTGACCTGCTACGGAAGTTGGCTTCTACAACAGACAACACAGTAGATGATCAAGCTGTAGATTTTATCGAACGTGGATTGTTTGGAGTTAAGTAATGGAGTGGGTTAACCCGCCCCAATTACCCTCTTTAAATCTACCTGAAGCGTTCGTTTTACCTATTCCTATACTAGAGGTACCACAGGCTGATATACCTTCGTATGAGCCGCTTGTAGTACCTCCTAACACGCTTAGACCACCTGAAGGAATAGAGGGTATTAACTCTGATCCTGCTCCTGAAAAAGAAGCTACTAAATCTACAACTCCTAAATCTGCTACTTATACTCCAAAAATAATTCCACCTGAAGCTCAGATTATAGAAGTCCCATTTACGGATATTGAAGTCCCAATGCCGACTACTACGATCATGACTACAGCAGCAACTACAGCTTTTATTTCTGTAGCTGCCACCCTTGCTGGTACATCACTATTTAAATAC
>Ga0181389_1000241_pt1 | contig 22829 bp, 33 predicted proteins | sample 12SPOviralmetaG_FD_130121 | JGI IMG/M metagenome (GOLD analysis project Ga0181389, IMG submission 130121) | Marine viral communities from the oligotrophic San Pedro Time Series (SPOT) site, San Pedro Channel, CA, USA - 12 SPOT_SRF_2010-06-29 | ecosystem: Environmental > Aquatic > Marine > Strait...
ATGCGCTGGCTGATGCAATCGTTGTATTCGTCCAGGAGTTAACTTTAGAGCTAGTTAAGTTTAATAGTTCGTAGTTAGGACCAGGTAAAAATACTGCGTGAACTGCCCAATCAAATATTTGATCTAAATTCCAATTATGATAATCTTCTGTCCATAAATCATTTTTATATGATCCAGATAATTTAGGAAATGGCTGTATCGCGGACCTTGACCAATCATGGATTCCACCACCATTGGATCCGCTAGTAGTATTATATTTACTAACTGAACCGCTTTCGAAGTATAACCATTTTTCAAAATCATCAAACTCATTAATTAACTTAACCTTTTTATCTACCCAAGTTTTTTGATATTGTTTTACATATTTAGAGCCATGTGAGCCGGTATATTCATAAACATACAAATCACTTGCAGGGTATTCACTATAATCATACGTACGTGCATTATTATCGAAATTGCGAATCTGCTTTAATTTGTATATAAAATTATTAACCCTCGTCTCAGCTGAGCTAAAATGTACGTAATTTTCTAATACACTGTAGTCAATATTCAGGCGTACACCATCGAGGCTAGAACTAACATTATTTAATATGTTAGATTTTGTATCACTATCACTACCTAACACTTCATTATAATTCTTAAAGTCTGTCTGTACTCTAGGTGTTTCGTCTAGACATAGATCAAAATTAGGTCCACGTAACGAATTACCAACGAACTCTACTTCTGATTCTAACTGTACTCGGTTTATTGCAGGCTGGGTTGCGTCAGCTACTAACCAGCCTATCTGTTCTTTAGTTATATCAAGAGGTAGAGGTTTTAATAGTTTTAAAACTATAGTTTCTGGTTGGTCTTGTATCAGTGGGAATACATCATCTATTACCCATGCAGTTATATGATATAATCTATTATACCCAAAATTTATGGACATGTTAGTCCATAAAGGATTATTAGGTATTGCTTGGACTTGATATGGTGCTTGAACTGTTGAGGTAGTTTTTAATTTCTGAAACCTACTAAAGAATGATTCTAAAAGTTCATCACCACTATCTTCTGCAAATACATCTGTAGCTACTAGTCTTAATTCAGTACGTGACTTACTTATAGCTTCAACTTTAAATTTAGGTCCAACAGGTGCTCCTGCTGCGTCTCTATGAAAATTATAAACTACAGTAAATACACCTTGGTTAAATCCTGCAGCTCTTAAATTTTCATTAATATTAACATTTACTTGAGGTGCCCCATCTTTATCTGCATCAATCATCCATCCATCAACTTTGTGGTTAGATTGAAGTAAATTTTTATTTATATCATATACGTGGAGTTCAACTCTATCAAAATCACTAAAACCAAAACCCGGATTTTGGAGATAACCATTTACAGGATCTAATAATCTTAACTTATTAGGAGTATAGTATTGAGCTCGTAACTCACCTTCAGTTATATCTATATCACTATTATTATTATAATAATTTAACGGCATTACCTTTTCCCTAATAATTCTGTGAACGTTGTATCAACTGTTCGCTTGTATTGATTAAAATTAAATGCTTGAGATCGTAAGCTAATACTTAACTTTGATGAATCTTCTAAATCTAGATAAATTATACCTCTATCATTTCTGATAATTTCCTTCTTTATCTTTTCTTTGTCACCTATAATTACAATATCTTCATCAGATCCTAGTCTTTTATCAGACGCGAGTTCACCTAACTCATTACGTATATCTTTCCTATCTGATATATCTTTATCTTCTAAAGATAATATAATATCACTATCCTCTAAAGCAGGTCGAGTTACATCATTAACTAACTGTAATGTAGCTTGTATCTGTGTACCATCTGGTAGGGTTGCAAAACCTCCTCCTGGTACTCCACCAAACTCGGGTATTTGCTCTGTTTTTATTACTTCTTCTTTAGTAACATCAAATAATGGAGCTCCATGAGAATCTACAAATGTCACTACATCTGGAATGTTTAATTCTATAGGTTCCGGTTCATTAAGTGCGACTGGGTCACCTGTACCTACAGGCTCATATACACATGAATCATCATCGACTTCAGCTGCAGGATCATAATTTAATGCATCAGGATCAGTACAACCACGTAGTGCTTCATTTACTGTTAGAACTGGGGCTGAACTAGCTGTAGCGCTAGCTGATAAGTCTATGCTAGGATTGAAATTATTTACTATGTTTATATTTGGTATTTCTGATTCTTTTTCACAATTAGCTTGCGCTTCTAACACTAACTCAGTAGGTGTTATAGCTGCTGGAGGTTGTACTATATCCTGCGAAGGCTGTACTGGTGGTCTAGCAGGATCTTTATTTACTTCTACTTCTCTAACCACTTCTTTAGAATCTTCAATAATTTTATCTATTTCTGTCTTAACAGGTGATTCTGGTAAAGGTCTTTCAGGGTCTGGTTTTGGAGGTGGAGGTGGTATATTTTTAATATACTCCCTATTAGGCTTCCCATCCTTGATAGGGGAAATGTATGCTGGTCTACCGATTGGAGTTACTATAACTGGTTCTTCTACTGGTCTCTTAACTGGCGATACGGGTGGTACCTCCTTACCTACAAATGCATTTGCCTTCTGTATTGGAGTTTTTGTAGCGCTAACAATTTGTCTAGCTCTCTGTATATTACTTTTTTTATTTGATTTTCTAACTGCCATTACCTAACCTTGAAATAAAAATTTTCATCGTATATTACAACAGATTGATCTGATTGTGTAACTTGAAAGCATAATTTATAATACCGCTCACGCATGAAAGAACTCATATCAAGATTAAAATAATTACCATTTTCATCACAACTTAGTTTAGTACCCTTACTACTGTATGGTACAATAAATTCATCAGTCAGTGCATCTTTAATACTATAATACGATGATGTAGGTAGAAAATCTATATTCTTAAAATTTGATTGAGTAGAGAACGTTTTAACTGGGTAGCGCGGTCTACCAAGTACTCTAATTTTAGGTGTCTCTTTATTAGAATACTCATGTTTTAAGTTTTTAACATAAACTACACCCTGGTCTGAAATTAGTTCAGATAAACCAGTTGAGTTAAATGATGAGTCATCGTATACTATTTCTAGTCTAGGTTGGTATACTGTATTAGTTTCTCGGGAAAAGAATTTAATATTACCATATGGATCAGTGTTTGTTTCTTGAGATCCAGATCGTTTAAGTATAACACCATCATTAGATCTACTACCGGTTAGGAGGTAACGTATGACTGGAGTTATATCCATTCTTACATCAGATGATTCTCCACTAAATGATTGAGTACCGAAATAATTTTTATACCATGTACCACCACCTGTTACGTTAGAGTATATCATTTCAGAATCTATATGTAGAGAGCGTGATGTCCATTGAAGGTCCTTGGATGGCATATACTCAATTCTATCAGATTGTTTATTTCTATATGTCCATGAAACACCCTCTCGATTTACACCGTTAAGCTTTGTAGGCTCTACTGCCCTACCAGCTCCATTAGCCCATGATTGAGATAATGGGTGACAAATTAAAGTATAATCACGAGGTATTGTCGAGGTTTCACTCTGATAAAGATTTAGGTAAAATGATGGATTACTTATCTTACCAGAAGCTACTGAAGCACTTACCTCTTCTAAAGGAAACTTAATCAATATCCTTGAGGTAAACACACCTGCTGAAGAAGATATTTTTGATAGCTCTAAAATAGAGTCGATTCCAGTATTCATACTGCTAGACTGCTCATAAATAGATGCATCAATTAAAGGGTATGTAGATTTAATCATTAATTATCTCCTATATGTTTACTATACGACCTTTTATATTAGAATTAGGATACTTGACTTCAAAAATACTAGGATCAAGTGATGGGTATATTACCTCGTTACGTGTAGCAAGTGATATATCATATATATTGCCAGAATATCCAGCTTGCTTATCGTGTAAATTAAATATCTCTGTGTTTATTATACTCTGTACGCCTTTTATTTTTGCAAGCTCAGTATACATATCAGCTAAAATTATTGGTTGATTAATTTGCCATCTATCTATATTAAATATTTCTTTCATTTTAGATATACATCTAAGTAAAACATCGTTACTGTTAAACCCTGGTAAGGATATTACCTCGAAATCTATACCGATATTAATTATATGAGCATTTTTTATAGTAATAGAGTCAGTTAGTAATCTATAGGGTGATAAGTATTCTTTAATATTTTCTTTAGTAGCTGCATTTGATGTAATAAGTTGCTTGTCTTTATTATATGATAAAGTATATAAACTTACTGCAAAAGGGTTACGTATTCTAGATACAGCTTGCGATGTATTTAATTTCTCATCTTGAGTAGCATATACTTTAGCTACTGTTCCGTATATAGATGGCATCGTGAGAGTCCGTATCATGTAATCATCTTTACTAACTACTCGACCTTGAGCATTAAAAAATGCTAGTGCATTATTTCTTATCTCTTCTACTGTTTCAGTACCTCTACCACCTTGTGCAGGTGTAGGGTTAGTAGCAGCTACTGAATTTTTAGTGCTATTAAATAAAACTTTATCAACACCAGCTCCGTTACTAATATATTGTATAAAATCAATATCAGTTATATTACCTGATTCAACATTATCTTTAACTCCGTTTCCGGTACTGTATTCAACTGTAAGAGTTGTGTTAGAGGGTGCTTCACCATATGCTTTAGTAAACATAAAGTTAGATGGGTCAATAAATGCTCGACTCATCGGTGTAGCAGTCGGAAGCATTGAACCAGCATTCAATGGATTCGGTACTATCTCTTCATCTGGCCGAGTTGATGTGCCTGATCCAAATTCAAGTACCATTTTACCATCTTCTCTAATCTTAACTGTAAACCTTTTAGATGTCTTTTTTAATTTTAATAAATAAGGCGTCTCTGCGTTATATTGAGTAAATTCTGGATCATTATACTGATTATTATTTATCCGTTTAAAAACTGTATCTTGAGCTATGAATGGTACTTCAGACCATTCGTTACCATCAGAATCTGTAACTTTATCAATTGATATAATATTTGTTCTATTTAAAGGTAGTTGTAAGTATGCTTGTGCAGCACCAACTGTAAAGGTCTGTGAGTTACGATTACCAGATTGAAAAGATTCTCTTTTACGAAGTAAATAAAAAGTAGGTTCACCTGTTGTTTCATCTGTAGTAAATACTGATACATCTGTTGGGTTAGCTGATCCAGATATAGAGAAATCTATCGGTGCTTCTCGTCTAAATGTTGTACCATTACCGGATTTAACTCTCATACCACCTTTTATAGCTAATGCATATTTAAAGTCGGGTCTATTTGAATTACCAGATCCTATAGAGGGAACTGTTTGGTAAATATCAACGTCTACTAAAGATGCTACTGCTTGCTTCGGTAAGTAACCTAGAGCTTGTGATAGTAGATTAATATTTTTACGTTCAGTAGCATAAGGTAGTAGTGATTCTTTAAATTGTTTATCTAAATAGAAGCTTAAAACATCACCAACATATGCAGTAGTTTCTAAAAACATCATCCCTGGAGATGATTCATTAAAATCATTAAAAGTTGAAGGATAATAAGTTTTAGCAAAATTAATAAGATTTTTTCTTAAAGTAGGAAAATCTTTACCTATATACTTTACATCTTTTGATATTTTTTCGTTTACGTATGACATATAATTCCTATAAATTCTCTACTATTACTTGACCATCAGAACCGAATACAAATGTAATATTAGTAAATTTAGTAATATCATCTATTACTGAAACCTCTAAAGCTATTCTGATTTTATATTGATCAATCTGTTCTATATCTCTAGTTATATTAAGAGTACCTATACTAATAAAAGGTAACCAGCGTTTAATAGTATCTAATATCTCATTCCTAATCTCTCCCTCCATTTCCTGCGTATTTGGTTGAAATAGAAATCTCCTTAAATTAGTACCATAATTAGGTTGCATGTATCTCTCACCTTTGTGAGTTAGTAAAAGATTTACTAAATCAGTTTTAGCTTGATCTAAAGTCGTATAATTCAATTCAAAATTAGACTGACCAGAACCAAACGGTAATTTAATTCCTAATGCAATATCTTCTGTACCAAATAAGTTTGTCATTATTACTTCTTAAATTTCTTTACTAATTCACTATAATCTCTAGTTAAAGCTTTCGCTACACTAGGATCAACTTCTACATTATGCTGAGCGCCTCCGCTAGTATTACGATCTGGTACCATTTCTTGAATTGAAGGTGCTCCATTAGGAATCATATCACCGTACCCCATTTTAGCTGCTAACGAATTTCTATCAAACGCTGGAGCATTAGCGGAGTTTAATCCTTGACCACCCATAGTTGGATAAGAATCAGTTTCAGGTGATAATCTTGAACCTCTTCCTGCCGCTATCTCTCCTGCTGTTTCGTTAAGTATAGCATTTAACATTTTATTTTTGGTATACTGTTGCTCTACCTTAGGCTTTTTTGATCTACGCTCTATCTCATCAGTTAACCCTAATGCATGCTGTAAGCCTGTTTTAAATTCTTTTTTAGTAACCTTTGGTTTAGATTGTTCATTTAATAGTTGACGTACTTCTTTGCGAACCTCTTCACGAACAATTTTTCGTATAACTTGTGCTAATTTATTTGTTGACATAGTTCTCCTCTATATATACTTTATCATATATAAATATGATATAGTCTAATTTATCGTTTAAAATACCTATGAAACACCCATCCATGGAATAGGGGTTGGAATTGGTGGTCCACCAGGTACTGGAACTAATCCAGTATATATTCCTGATATCATAGTTAAATGTTGTACAAACCCTGATACTAAAATAGGGGCAATAGCTGCACAATTGTTTGAATGAAATGCGTCGTTAATTGTTGATGCTAATCCAGGTATAGCACCTGCGCCTGGGTCTAGTTGAGTCACTCCTGGTGCTGGTGCTATCGATGGAGGGTGTGGGGGTAATGGTTGGTATTGAGCTGATGCCCAAGCATTTACCGTTCCAGTAGCTGCTGGTATCCAGTTTGGTACACCGATATCTAAACCTTCTGGTGGTATACTAGCTGAATCAAATACTAACTTAAATGATGTTTTCCAACCGCTTTCCATAGTAGCTTTAACCCATCCACTAGATAGTAAGTTACCATACGGAATTATTCCAGCTAAACCGGTTATAGCTAACTCGTACTCGTCTGCTATCTTTTTAGCTGTAGGAGCTCCTGCTGCTTGCCAATCTTCATCTGTGTCTCCTTTTGCGTTACCACAAAACCACGGGTTCATTGCTGCTGTAAATCCTGGCCATAATGCTGGCATAAATTATCTCCTTAAAGTCGCTCAGCGACATTATCCATTTCTTTGTACCCATACAGTATCACTATAGCTAGTAGCTAACGACGCTTTAAGAGTTGCTATATCTGATTGCTGACCTGCATATTGAGGTGCTTGTATCGGGGGACCTGATGGTCCTGCCGGTGTTGGGTGTATCTCGCTTTGCAGTGTTGTTAGCATTGCATCTATAATATCACATAGAGTACTTTTCCATAAATCATCTTCATCCCCTAGTACAAGCGGATGACCTTTAGTAGCTTGAGTAGCTCCTACACCTCCATCATCTTCTGATTGTTGTGATTTACCTAGATAGATAAGTGGAGCTTCTATTTCTAACTTTTCAGTTGCGTTTAAATATATTGAAGGTGTATCAACTAAAAATTCACTACCAGCATCAAAAGTCATGTCAGTTTCAGTAGTTAAGCCTATACCTCCTCCTCCGAAAATATATGTACCTGCTTCACGGCTATTAAATATTAACCTATTTGACGTTAACAGTATTTGACCCAAACGTTCACCTTCTTCATCAATTAAACTATCACTAGTAGGAGCAGTTAAATCTTCACCAACGGTATTTTCACCTGCTTCAAAAGATAAAGCATCATATTTTGTAGAACCGAAAGTTAATGGCACTGTTTGACCTCGAGTCATCCAAATAGAAGAAGCTGCAGTGTCTGGATTTTCAATTACATGTTCACCACCATCTTCAAGATCTTGATCTTGACCATTTCGTATAATTAATATCGGTTCTGTTGGGTCGTCAGTTGATGGATCTGACCATGTATTTTCAGGAGTACCTTTAACTGCTGAGCCAAATCTTATTGAATGTCCAAACCGTCCTTCGATAGTTAAATCACCTTCATATGGCTGTATTGGTCTAATTTTAGGTTGCTCTTTAAAAGTATCTCCTAATTCTATATCACTACCTTCATCACCTGCTACATTTGGATTTCCAAACCCAGCTGATTTATATTCTTCTATTTTAGATTCATTCTCTTCGTCTGATGCAGGATCTGGTATGCTCAAAAACGGTAATGCGTTATGATGAACTGACCCCCATAGATTTAAAATGTCGTGGTAGTATATAATTTCAGCATCAGGACTCTCTACACTCTGTTTACTAACATGTGTAGTTACTAATACTATCTCGTGAACAACAGGATACTGTTTTATATTTCTAGTTAATGGTACTGCCCATGGTAAGTTCTCTTGATCAGTTAAGTTTTGATCAGAGTGTATACGACGGATTTGTATCATACCAATCTGCTCTTCTGGATCAGGTATAGTAGAATCAAAATGAGCGTGCTCAGTATTTAATATTACATCAATTACTTCTGCTGGTTCAGTATTAATCTCTGTTTCACGAAGACCAGCTGCATGCTCCATATCAGCTGGAGTGATAGGTGCTTGAGGTCCTACTGGATTGTAAAACTTAGTTTGATTATTTTTTATTTTTTTGTATGGTGCCATTATTTATACCCTTAACTTTATCGTCTATCACTTTACCACTCTGCTCAATAGCATTTAATTCATCAAGTAACTGGTTTTTCTCTTCTTCAGATATTCCAAAATCACTTTCGCCTTGAGCGTTGTTACCAATAAGTCGTTGAACTACTGCTAGCAGTTTAGCTAGTTGATCATCATTCTTTACACTTACTTCAAGATAGTCTTTTATTAAAGGTACTATAATAGTAGCATCACCTATATTACTGACAAATGGCTTTAGTTCTGATATTAATAGGTTTATTTGTGATTCCTTCTTTTTTGAAGCACCATACAAATCCTTAGCTATATCAGAAAAGCTTTTTCCTTGAAATATTTCTGTATCTTTATCCATATATAATAATTAGAAATATTTCGAGTTTTGTTCATTAGAAGGAAGCTTACCTGTGATATTATATTCTTCCCACATATGATTATATATCTTCCTCATTTGATTTACTACTTTAGTTATGTATTGCGTTTTGACATCCGCCATTTCACGTATCATAATATATAATGCTTTCTTATTATATATCTCTATATTTTCACGTCTCCTAAATAATTCTGCAATTGCAGCTGCTACTCTTATATCCTTCTTACGTGTAAATATAGTGGTTAAGTTAGTATCCCAATACTCAACCATTAAATCTGTAAAATCTTTTTTAGATTCAGTATAGTCTCTACGAGCTACCTCATTAGCAATATTACGTTTAAGATCAACTGCATCGAGATTTGTACGTTGCTTCATCTTTTTGTAATTTTCATTATTATTATATATAAGATAGTTTTTAGCTACTATACTAAAATATGAATAAGCTTTAGATCCTTTACTAGCATCGTATTTATCTATTTTCTCAATTAAATATGCTACTACTTCAGCTTGAACATCTGCGTAACTGTCGTCAAAGCAATAAAATTTAAAAGTATGGATTATATTCTCTGCTAGTTTCATGAAGGGTTTATGTATATGTTGAGTATAAACCTTATTCTTTAAAGCGAAGCTTTCTTCTAAATTATAAGCTATAATCGCTTTTTCATTTTCTTCATGAAAATACCCCCTCCGTTTTTTAGCTTTGGTAGCTTTTCTATCTGCTTCAAACTTACTATGCCATACATAAAATTCCTGTACTGGTGATAAGCTAGCGCTTACTTGTTGTATCATCTTCTTCTCCGAGTGTGTCTAATTTACTTATAATTGCTTTGAGCTCTTTAAAGAAGTAGCCTACTTCATCATCTGCTGAGAAAGACCCTTTATTGTCTATCTTCTTGATCTCTCTGTTCATATCAGTAATAGTTTTTGAAAACTCCCTTACCCAAGTTTCTAAATTTTCTATATACTCTTCTCCTTGCTCATACTTGCGTAACAGGTTATATATAATGTATAAAGTACTAGCAAGAGCTAGTGTCAGTAATATAATAGCTACTATCATCCGAATAACTCATCAAATAATTTACTAGTATCAGCTCCTGAGTTTAACTGTGACGTTGGGGTAGGTTTCTTTTTAGGCGTAGGTTTAGGAGTACTAACTGGTTTCTTAACTACATGCTTCATCATTTTATCTTGAGATACATCGGTTAAAGTTCTAGTACCTTGTAATCCATTCTCACCATACTTCCACCTCTCCCACTCGACACGCGAAGCCATCATATCAGCTTGATGTAATATTAAAGGTAGGTTAGATCTAAGTCTAGAATCTGGATTAAAACTTACTAAGTAAGGTTTATTTGCTTCCTCATACATACCATCATGTATCCTTATACCAAGGAACTCGTTCCAAGAATACTTGATACCGAAATGCTGTAATAGAAATAAGCTCCTATCTGGAACTAAACTAAACTCAGTCTTGGGATTGACTGTGTATAAGGCACCTTGATTTTTACGATGCCACTCAGACTCATTTGGTATATAAGTATCGTTTTCTAAATCACCTACCTTACCTAAATCATGATTTAGTGCAGCAAACATTAGTTCTTCAACTGAATAATTATCTGTATGTGCACCTTGCATCATCCAAGAGTTATAGAGATCGAAAGCACAATCCATAACTCGTAATACGTGATCAACATACCCTCCTGGAAAGCAATTATGGTAATGTTCTCTAGAGCTTGCTGGTGCAAACATCATCCTATCTGCAAAATGATTATACATCGCGAGAAGCTTCTCTTGACGTTCACCACTAAATTGGTGAGTAATACGTCCTAGTAAATCATCCCAATTTTCTTTAATTTGTTTTTCGTTTAATTTCATATATTAATTTATTATACCGTCAATAACGCCTAATTTCTGAGCGTCTTTAGCTGATAAGTAAAGGTCAGTCTTTGACTGCTCTGACCAGAACTTCTTATCTTTGTTTGTCTTATCACCTAGTATAGAGTTAGCCATCGATTCTAGATGTGAATTATATTTATGCGCTGCTTTTAAATCTGAAGATTTACCTGCTTGCATGGATGAACCTTCGTGAATCATAATAGTGGATCTCTTACTGGCTAAACGTTTACCTGTACCACATGCTAGAATCATTGCAGCTGCACTCATAGCTTTCCCTCTACAAATAGTGTTTACTTTAATATTACTGTTTATTTCTAAACTCTCAATATAGTCTATAATACCAAACATCTCATATACATCACCACCTACTGAATCTATTACAACATTTATAGGAGAGTCATCCCCTTCAGCTCTATTTCGTATAATAGATCTACATCTTACCATAAAATCATATAAACCGAAATCTTCAATCTCACCTACTATATAAACGATGCTATCCTCTACATCTACAGCAAACTCTATTTCTTTATAAAGATGCTTCTTTTCAAGATCTTCTTCATAATATTCATCTTCAGTAGATGTATTTAACTTATCCTCTAGTTCTTCTTGCTCTTCGTAACTACCGTAAATGTTCTTTGACATATTTAACCTTTTAAAATTCGTTTTAATTTATCTATAGGTGTTGATTTACCTTCAAATGTATCTTCAACACTAGCACTATCATAACCTAATGCACAAGCTAATCTTTTACACACTCTTTTAAATTCATGTATGTCTATATTTTCATTAACATCTAATTCAACTTTCTGAATTTCATTAGAATACGTACCACGATTATAAATTAGTTTATCCATATTGTATAATATACGAAAAATAAACTTATAATCAAACTATTTTAATCTTTAATTTTCTGCTAATTTTTCTGATTTTGACTTCGATAGATTTTTTATCTTTCTTAAGAGTAGCTTTTTTAAGTTGCTTTTTAAGATCATATAACTCTGCCATTAACGTACGCTTTAGAGCTTCTCGCTCTCGTTTAGTAACTCGCTTCTTTGTAGTTTTAGAAGTGATTTTAGTAATAGGTAAAGTACCTCTTAAGCTTGGTTGCTCTATTCCTTTAAAATATACAGCACCATCTTTATCTACAAACTCATTCATCCACTGCCAACCTTTTGGTCGACCTGTTGGTTTATATCTTGGAGTAAATGTAGGAGGTTCAGTTACTTTGTTAACACATTTATAGCATAATGTAGCGGTTACATCAATTCCAACTTCATTCCACTCACCACAAAAATTACCTCTCCACCATCGACCACCTTCTACACTATTTTGACAGATCATATACCTTTGACCTTTGTCAATATAACTTTTATAAACTGTTTTAGATTTCCTTGCCATATAATTAAATATACGAAAAAAAAATTAACTAACCAACTTATCCTCTGTAAGGGTTTGGATTGTGACCTTCGTCACCAGGTTTAGGTAGTGTAGGTTTACGTACTCGCTTCTTACGATCTACCTTTTTACGACGTTTATCATTAGAACTTAATGATTTATTACTTGATGCATCACCATGGTAAAGTGCATGCTCATCTGATTCATCTACTTTAGATTTTTCAGTTATATCTAACTCCTCTTCTTCGAGTACATCAATCCAAGCATCTAGACCTGTCTGCACTTTCGCGGTAGCTAGTATTTCTTCATTAGTTTTTATAGCAGTCTCTAAGTCATCTACTATTAAATCCTTTTTTTCTAGTTGTATACTTTCCGTTATACTAGTTTTTAATTTATCTTGATTTTCTGCGACACGCTGCTTTAGTTCTGAAGAAGGTATCTCCCACTCTGTAGGTATAGGATATGGAGTGTTAAATTTCTTACCCTCGGGTACTGACATTATAATATCTTTAGATTTTACCTGAGCAAACGCCATATTAGCTGCGACTACGAGAGCGATAGCTAATGGATCAAATACAAATATGATAAGTAATAAAAACCAGTTTACTACTACTCCCATATCTTGTCCAGTCGTCTCTGCTAAATACTTTAATGGACCTAACTCACTTTCTGCTTCATTGGATATCTCTTTGTCTAATAAAGCCATATCAGTCTTATTAATTGAATCCATTACAGCCTCGATCCTAATATTAATATTATCTCTGTTACCTGTAGCAATAGTTAATTCGTTTTGTAAAGCTCTACGTGCTGAAGATGATGATGTAGTAATTAATGTACCGGATTCTTTATCTATATACTGCACTTGAGCTGGATTAGATAATGCTATACGTAAATCAGATATAGATTTAGATAAGCTAGTCTTTTCTATTTTAAGATCCTGTTTTTGTTCCTCAAATCTAACTTGCTTCTGATTAAGAATCATTAATGATTTATCTAGTAACTCTGATTGAGTAGCTGTTGATTGATACGCTCCAGATAAAAATCCATATATTCCACCTGATGTTATTAAGATTAAAACAAAACAAGCTATTGCTAGATAAGCTCTTAAACCTTTATTAATAGTATCCCAGTACTGATATAGTAAAGATGCTACTACTAATTTTGCAAACTCTAAACTACCAGCCATGATCATAACCTGTAAACTAGCTCCAGCAAATAATTTACTTAAACCATATACAGAGTAAAAAGCAGCACTACCGGAAACAGCAAATGCACTTAATGCAATTAATAAAGGAAATAAACGCTTTTGCATTTTATCCCTCTAGATCAGCAAAGTTTTCTATCTCAGCAGTTATTCGCTTTAATTTACTAATTAATTTTACAGCTTCTACTTTACTGATAGCATTTGCTTGTAATCCGCGCTCTAGCGTCTCAAGTAGATTAGTAATTGCTTCTGTCCTAGTTTGTATTTGTTCTTTATATCTCATGTTATTTCTCCTATTATAAATATCTATTGTTATTATATTTAATTACAAATAGATTATATTATTATTATACTAATATATGTATTTATATATAAATTATATTATTATATTTAATTATTATTATTTATTACTATTATAAATTATAGAATATAATTAAAATATACCGTAAAGGCAACTGTTTTATAATATTTCTACAGATTTAATTTTCTCACAGAATAGAAATACTCCGTCTTTACTGAAAACCTTCTCAACATTATTACAGTTATCACGTAGATACTCTACCCAAACACGTACCATTTTATTTATATCATCAGAATTATATCCTAATGATCTTGGCGTCATTTGATGATCAGGTATACTTCTATGTATCACCCAATAATCATCCTCGTACTTCCATACTTTTTTATTCATATTGTATTGTTAAATTGACGTGCGGGTCAGCTTTTTAGTTTTTTTCTATAACCTTTTTTACGTTTTTGTCTATTCCGTATTTGTTTCGTACCCAAGCACGTTCATGGAAATAGTACAAAATCATTTTTGTAAGTATCTCTAGACCGCTGACTGTTAATCCGGCAGTAATACTACCTGTTACAAGCCAAGTTAGTAAAAGAGTATCTAAGCTGGCGACTGTCCTCCAACTTATAGTCTTTAATAAACTTCTTTTTTTACTAGCAAACATCATCATAATAAACTCTACTTAATAGTTATAGATTTTGGTTTAGCTTCATCAGCAAGTGGTGCATATAAGTGAAGTAAACCATTCTCTAAATTAGCTTCAAGTACTGATAAATCAAACCGTCTACTAATTCTCCATCCAAAGTTAAATGCTCGTTTAGCTATATTTCTTTGAATGTATTCTGCCCCGTTATGGCCAGCTTCTTTTTTATATTCTACTCGAAGTACATCTCCCTCAATAGTGAGTTCAATATCTTCTTTAGTTAAACCAACACAAGCAATATCAATATTAAGCCCATCACTGGCCTCATATATATCTACTGGGTGGTTAAGTTTAGTTGTGTCTGCAAACTGATAATCTACGTCTGCTTTGAAAAAGTCCTTGAAAAGGACGTCGAATGGCGATGTGCCGAATGGTGTTAAATTTCCCATAATAAATCTCCTTAGATAATTTTAATTATTAAACATTATTGTTTTAATATAACTTACTGACCCGCAGTATCAATTAGTTATTTAATATAAATATACGAAAAATTTATTTAACATGCAACTTAATAGTGAATTATAGGAGTCGTAAGCACAGGGGGAATTGATACAATTCCGTTATAAATTTGAAATGCTGGATCCGTGCAACAAGCCCCTCCACCACCTGTCCATCCACCAGTTGTACAATCATCTATTACCAACATGCTAATATTTAGATTATCAGCTGTACATGTAGGTCCTACTGTTACTTCAAAACTCATCGTGAACGGTCCTTGGGATGACGTACCCCAATCAGGATCAAATGCATTAACAAATCTCCACCCTGGTCCGAAGTTTAAACCACCAATAAATGTATGCTGCAAATCCCATAACCAATTACCAGTTGATCCTGTAGGATTAAGTGGAGTAGTTATTGGAGTAAGATTGATCCAACTTGGTGATAAATTAATTTGAAATGCATGAATCCAATTTATATTAATTCCTGTAAAGTTTCCTAATGTGTATGTAACCGTTACAACATCACCTGGAGCATATGGTCCAGCTGGAGTCATGCTACCGATCTGAGTATTAATACACTGTGAGCTAGCATTTAAGTTAAAGAATAAACTTATTATGATTATTAATTTTTTCATCTTACTAATGTTATAGGTCTAATAAACCTATTATTTTTTATAAAAACATTTATGGTATAAACACCTATAGGACTATCATTACCATCCCATGGTATATTACTAGTAGCTTCAAATACCCTTTGACCCCATCTATTATAAATTGCAATATATTCTATATCATCTACTGATTTACCACCAACACTGTATTGCTCATTTATGCCGTCCCCGTTAGGAGTAAATGAATTTGGAAAAAATAGAGTAGTGTAGGGGCAAGGATCTATAACGACTTGATATTGAGAAGTATCTCCTTCACATCCAAATCTCATCGTATAAACTGAAATGAAGTACTCTCCTGCACTATCAGGCCATTGTACTGTAATAGTATTGTTGAAGGTAGAAATTACATCTCCGTTAGATATTGACCAGTAATAGTTCTTATCAGCATCATAATCTACTTGATAGGATTGTGGCTGTATACTTTCACAATCGTTATAGGTTTCTTGAGCTAATAAGTGAAAGGGTAATAGTATTAATACCCACCATCTCATATTAAAAGTGTTGGATTGGACCAGTAACAGGTCCATTGTTAACGGTTACATTTATTGTTGTATTACATCCTGCCATAGAATAGGTTAATACATAATTACCAACACCAGTAGATGGTTGAAAATTATTACCCACAACTCCTGTACCTGACCAGGATCCTCCTGCAGGGCTTCCTATTAGTGGTGTAGTTGGATCACCTGGGCAAAATGGTCCTATAGCATTACCGGATAAATCTAGAATAAATACATCTAGGAGTTGTGGTATACCAGGACATCCAGCCGCATTAGATTCTATTACTTCAACTGCGTTAGGGTAGAGACCAGATACACCTCCCCAGTCTACAGTAATTGAGTTTGTTGTTTGACCAGTTTGTAAAACACCACCACCACCTGTAATAGTCCATTGATAGGTTGATGTAGGTGTAACTGCAACTAAATACTGTTCACCTGTTGCATTAGCACACACTGTATCTGGATTGATAGTTGTCTGACCAAATGTAAATATGGTAGCTGTCATCATTATCATTGTGATAAATAATGTTAATAATAATTGTTTGTTTTCTTTGTAATTCATAATAGTTCTCTTTAAATTAAGGTTTTGAAAATATATATGTATATATCACCTTACCGTTAGCATTTTCTTTTTTGCGATAATCACGTAGTATACTACCATGTCTTATCATATGTGTTTTAGCTTTTGAAAGCCTTGATTCATCTGTACAACTAATACACAATAAACCATTAATTGAAGTAGCGCGTATAAGATCATCATCTATGTTATCATAGACTTTTCCTAATATATCAGTAACCTCTTGCTCAGTTAGTGTGCTAGAAGTATTAGGAGTAGTAAACTCTAATGGCATTAAATTCTGCTTACTCATTACTCGTGTCATATAAAAATCAACATCAGTTGGGTCTAAACCTGAGAACCAGTTGCTAAATTGCCGAAGACTATTATTAAATAAATCAACTTTATCTTGTGCACTTATTAGATCCCAAACCATTGAGATTATTATACGATTTGATTCATCTATCGCTTTTGCATACTGCCTCTGTTTATTAACTGGTAATTTATCAAACCAATTATCAAAACTGTCTTGATAATTTGATGTGTCAGAAGGTGTCCATTTACCACGCATATCTACATCATTAAAGAATTCTTTTCGGAAAGCAGGCGGCTCTGGTAGATAATCATCATCGATAGAGTTCCATAGCTCGAGATTATACACTGTGTTGTTGTATTTAATCTTTTTAGTTAAAATTGGTCTACTCATCATATCCATAATATTACCTTATAAAGGTCCACCTCCACCGGGCTTATACGACTTGCCCTGTTAATGCCGTTCGGGTCTGAGTGCTTTATTAAGCAGCCATTGCCATTTCAACATGTTCGCCTGTTATGCGTGACCTTCCTTAAATCCTTACCTCTCTGTCAAAGCCATTCACCCCCATGATGTAAATCGTTTAGTGGAGGTGGAGGGTTTCGAACCCTCGTCCAAAAGAGTAGCTAATAAAAGTACTAGCGGTCAATTTATCGTATGTTTAATCTTTACTAATTCTGCACACTTCTCATACTCCTCTGTCTCAGTAAAGTAGCTAATCAGTTGATCAATAGTTGCAACACGCCTTGGACGTCTTAACATCCAAGTACCTGCAGGTAAATCTTCACGAGTAATATCACTAATAAGGTACTCGTAGGTATTACTAATAGCTGCGTGAAGTAGCTCTTCGTCTTTACCGTCATCTTGTTTATCTATAAATTCTTCATACCCATCCATAGTCAACAACCACCTTTACAATGTGCAGTTCTGGGTAACATAAATCTTCGTATCATATCATTCCCTTTATAATAATTAGTAATTACTAATCAAATAATTGTTTAATCTGTTTATGTTTTTTATAAAGTGTATTCATCTTCTTAAGATCCTCTTTATCTACCTCACTCGTAGCATGAATCTTAAATACAGTATCAGTAATATACATTCTATCAACTCTATACTCTTCAGTATCAAAATTTCTTTTATCCTCTGTACTCATTATATTAAATATAATTAATTGTTTAAGAGTTTTTAATTTACCTAAAACACCTTCAACTTTAGTGCTGAAAGTATCTTTAGGTACTTCTTCTGAAATATTAAATACATCGCCAAGCTTACTCAACAGTTGTGATGACTCTGAATTAGATTCACCAACCTTACCGAGTGCTTCGATATTCTCGTAATGTTCTAAAAGCTTATTTGCTCGTTTAGAGAGATTACTAGATATTTGTTTTTTTAACGTTGGCTGTCGTTTTTTTCCGAGTTGCTTTCTTGACTGCTTTTTTGCCATTTGATCCGTTTGTTTTCTTTTTATAAGTCGAACGTCTCTTATATAACTGATTTTTAACTGATTTTAATTTTTCTTGTGTAGCTTCTAATGTAGTATTAATTACATCTAAATCTTTTGTGTTTTTAAAGTGCATAGCTGCTGCACCTATTAGTAACCCAATTACTATTCCTAAATATAACATTTGTTATCTCTTACCTTTATTTGTGTAGATCCGCCTCGAGTCCGTTTAATAAAACTCGAGGCGTCTACTAGTTGTTAACTATTACTTCTTTACAAAGAATGAAGCTACTAATAGTAATACGATAAGTCCTACGAACCCACCATTTCCTAATGCAGTAACGATAGCAGTTAAATTAGCTATTACGTCCATTCCGAATACTGAACCGCCTGTTAAGACTGTCCAAAGGATTGTTACTGGCAATACTGCCATTAAGATAGTCATTAGACCACCAAAGAATCCTGTTACATATTTGATTACATTTTCCATGTTATAAATCTCCTATATTTTGTATTTGTCGAATACTAGTTTTGTGGCACAATTGCCGTTGCTTTACAAGGGTTGATCCCATTATGGGATATTAATTACTTAGAAACGGTACGCCAACCCTAGGTTGAATGTACCTTCTCTATCTCCGTTTGAGTCTTCTTTAAGACCCATAGTATAATTAGGTTCTACTGCTAACCCTTTCCATACGTTAAATGAATACCCTAACCCTAAAGTTAAGTTGTCCATCATTTCTTCGGTTGGTGCTTGAACTGAAATGTACATATTTGTATTCCAGTTATAACGACCAAAAAGGTCGTAAGAAGCATCACCTAAAGAATCTTCTCCAGCTGTGATTAAACCAACTGTCCAAGTATCGTTTAATGCGTACCCAATACCCATGTTGTCAGTTAAGCTAGACATTTCCCACTCTGCGCCTTCTTCAGCTGCAGTGTAGGTTGTAACTACTATAAAATTCTGTGCTGATGCGAACATAGTTGCAAAGCCCAGTGCTAATGTTAAAAATAAATTTTTCATATATTTCCTCTTTTTATTTAATTTAAGTTAACCCTTGTAATAGCATGTTAAATCTGTTGCATATATAAATAAACTATTAAGTTATTTACATATGCCCCGGATTTATTCTATACGCAACCTCTATTTAGTTGCTTTAGTTTTTTTACTTGTTCTCTTGTTAACGACCTTTCTTGTAGACTCATCTGCCCTAGTTTTAAGTAAACTAATTACTAGAGACTTATCATGACCTCTCTCAGTTAAATCGTTAATTGTCTGTTTAGCGTACCAGTAGGTACCTATAGCACCTAATAACGCTCCTAATATAAATAATAATATACCCATATCTAATCTCTTTATACCATATCAAGAGCCTTACCGGTCTTGTATGCTTCTTTACCAATTGCAATAGCTTCAATAAGTTTAGTACACTCAGTCCACGTTAGTGAAACCTTGTAATTACCGATCGATAACTCTCCAATTGTTTTGTTATTATACCCGTCTTTACCATCACCTCTAACTCCCTCTCTAGGTGAGAAATCGATATGACTCCATAAGTTACCGTAACGTTGTTCTCTAGGATGAGTGTGTAAACCTCCCTGCATTACACCAATTCTGTTATCAGTTTTTTTAGGCATTTTCCATTCTTTGTTGTTTTTGTTGTCGTATGACATAATAATTTTAGTGGTGAGCCACAACCTTTTAGTTAATAAAAAATTTTATTATTGTTAATATAGTAATTTAATTTCATATAAACAACTATTCTTTGAAACGATTTCCTCTACGTCTGTTAATACGCATAACCTTAGCTTCAGCTTTATCGCTTAACCCTTTACTAGGATGTGTACGTAATAAGTTTTGATGTAATTTAATTCCATACTGAAGGGCAAACTCCCAAGCATCCCACACGCATTTAGCTGGTGGTAACATATAGTCTTCTCCTATAACACTTCCGTAACCATCTGTGATATAAAATTTACCATCACTATTCACTCGAGTTGTTGCGTTTGGATATCTTTTTAAAACCTTCTTTTTAATTTTTTGAAACTCCTTCCTACGTCGCTCTACAGGAAGGTCATATAACCTTTTATTCATTTATTTTATTTTAATAATTTAACTTTGTTTTCTATTAAGTCTTCTTCTACCCATTTACCTAGATATTCCCCTTCAGCACATAGATACGTTAATTTAGCTACAGACAATTCAGTTGAACGCTCCTTAACATTTAGCCTAAAATTAACTAGATCTTCATCTGTAGGTACTGGGCCTAACTGCTTGCCGAGTGCACCCTTCTCTTTTAGAGTATATGAAGCAACAGGTACTATAGACTCTGTACGGTATTTAGGCTTCCAGCTCTTTTTCTGTTGACCCTTCTTCTTACCTGATTTATATTTCGAATCATCCCAGTTATCAACTACATACCGTACTTGATGCCCACATCTAGGACACATAAAATAATCTTCCGTTGTTCTTGTTTGAAATTCGTGGTACCCGTGTTCGTAACCACACCTTTGACATTCTGCTTCTTGACTTACTGTTGCCATAACTTTTATTTTAAATATTTTTCTAATTCAACTTCTGATGGATAACCTACAACTGCTGAACACTCATTACATACCCATCTTGTACTCGTTTGACATCCTTCGCCAAGCGTTACTTGTTTGATTGCTTGCTCACTATGACTACAATTCTCTTGCATCATCCTAAGCTCACGCTCAATTTTACTTTTTTGATCGAGAAGTTTCTCAACCCGTTTATTAGCTGCCATGGTTCCCTAAGTACTTTAATGTAACTTACCTTTACCATTGTTTTAACTTTACAAGTTCTGCGCATTTTTCATACTCCTCGGTACTAACAAAATGCTCTACTAACTCATCTATTAATTGTCGCTTCTTATAATTAGTACCCTGCATATCTTTTAGAAACGTTTTATCAGTGGATATGTATTTGTACATTAATTTACACCAACCTGAGTGTAGCATATCAATTTGATTGACTAAATCTGCTGCAGTTATATCTCTTCCATTTATATTCATATCAATTATTTTACTTAACGCTCTCGTTAGTTTGTAGTGTATAGTTAACTCTCATATTACTTAGCTAAAAACATTTTATTTAACGTCTTAGCTAATGGTACAAGACTAGTAACATCTATCGTTTGAGCAGATTTACCATACATTCTAGTAAATTCATCTTGAGAGCCGTAAGTATTTTGACCAATAAAGTAACTCAATACTTTAATTCCTCTCTTTCTCATATTATCAACTTGCTTTCTAGTATGCTGTATAGCTGATTCACCCCAGTATTGATACCCTTTAGGCTCACAGTATGGCATCCCATCACTAAAATTAATAAAGTAACTCTCTTTATCACCGGATGCAGTAACTAGTTCGTTTTTTATAGCCTCAAAAGTTAATCCTTCTGGTGTTAAATTAGAAGCACATATATGCTTGAATAAGTTAGTAATTTTTCTGAAGCTATCTACTCTAGAATCATAAGCGATTAAGATAATCGGCTTATCTCCTGTAGTAGTTCTATAAGATACTTGAATATCTAAGTTATCAATCATACTAGCTGCTTTAGCTATTGCTACAACTGCTGTTTGACAGTTCTCAAATCTAGATCCAGCCATAGATCCAGAAGCATCTATTGTAATATGCACATTAGCAGGAGTATATTTATCATTCATAACTTGCTGAAATATTCTCTCTGCACCAAACCCTAGAGTGCTAATCAATCTCTTATCTATTTTACCAGAATCTAACCTAGAGAACTTAGTATTTCGCTCTTCGCTTCTCATCTTAAGCTTCTTACCTAACTGTCTACCAAGAGTAACACCTTTATTAATAGCATTACTTAATGTTTCTCCTTTAGATCTCCATACTTGACCGTTTAGGAAATTATATCCTGCGTTATCAATAACGTTCTGAGTAAGTTTCTTTACAACGATACATTCAGTTTCGTAAACTCTTCCATTATACTTGTTAGTAGTCTTACCAACCTTTTTAATCTCTGAACCCGACTCTTCTAAAGCCTTCATCTTCTTCTGTTCAGTCTTATTAAGTTTAGTCTTTTTGATATTATTATTGATAAAATCTTTCTGCTTCTGAATAGCTTTAGCTAATTGCTTTTCTTGACGAGGAGATAACTCAGGTAGATCTGATCCTCCTGACCCTCCAGCACCATTACCTTGAGCGGTACCTGTAATAGCTTCGTCTC
>Ga0181389_1000244_pt1 | contig 22761 bp, 27 predicted proteins | sample 12SPOviralmetaG_FD_130121 | JGI IMG/M metagenome (GOLD analysis project Ga0181389, IMG submission 130121) | Marine viral communities from the oligotrophic San Pedro Time Series (SPOT) site, San Pedro Channel, CA, USA - 12 SPOT_SRF_2010-06-29 | ecosystem: Environmental > Aquatic > Marine > Strait...
ATTATGCCATACGGAAGCGCAACATACGGACCTAAAAAGAAAAAGGTCATGAAAAAAAAGAAAAAAGCATCTAAGTCTAAAAAGAAGTAGACGTGGGAGAGCTTAAAAAGTGGAGAGAAGAAAAGTGGGTTAGAATAGGTACCGACGGTTCTATTAAAGGAGCGTGTGGTACAAGTAAAAATAAAAAAAACCCAGATAGATGTTTGCCTTTAGCAAAAGCTAAAAGCATGACTAAGGCTGAAAGAGCAAAAACCGCTAAAAAAAAGAAACGAGCTGGAGCAAAAGGTAAAACTGTTGTAGCCAACACAAAAAGAGGTAAAGTGACTAAGAAATATACAAAAAGATAATCATGGCGAACATTGGAACATACAGTAACGATAGCACAATAGATCCAGCAGACAAGTTAATTGGTACTGACGGAACTTCAGGAGCAGACTCTGGGAAAACAAAAAACTATACTATTTCAGCACTGACTACACATATATCTGATGGTTTAGGTGGTTATCCAGTGTATACAGTACTACTCAATCAATCAGGTACGGCAGCGCCAGTCGCTACAATATTAAAAAATACAACAGGCAAAACATTTACCTGGACAAGACAAAGTGCAGGTAATTACACAATAACAGCATCGTCAGCCTTATTCACTGTAAATAAAACAATAGTGTTTGGAAATCAAGGAAATATAGCTGATATGGATTTTAGATGGAATAGAACTAGTGACACTACTGTTACTTTAAGTACAGGTGCTGATGCTAAATTAGTTAACGGTTCTTTTGAAATAAGAATATACTCATAACACATGGCAGATAAAAGCAAAATGGCTTGCAACAAGCCAAGACCTTCAGATAGAGCAGGAAAAAAGAAAATGGTAAAAGCCTGTTCAGGTGGAAAAGAAAAGCTAATTCACTTTGGTGCAAAGGGTTATGGTCATAATTATTCTGCTGCTGCTAGAAAATCTTTTAAAGCTAGACATAAATGTTCTAGCGCAACAAACAAGCTGACTGCCAGGTATTGGGCTTGTAAAAATCTTTGGGCAGGAAAAGGTGGTTCAAAAAAATCATCACCTAAATCTAAAAAAGGCAAGTACTAGAATTCATTGAAAAAAACACTATTTTTGTCATAAATAAAATTCTTATGGACAAAGGTTTAGGAGATACTATTGAAAGAATCACAAAAGCTACTGGAATTAAGCAAGCAGTAGATTTCGTTGCAAAAAAAACAGGTAAACCATGTGGTTGTGGAGAGAGACGTGATAATTTAAATAGAATGTTTCCTTATAACAAATAATTATGCTTAGTAGAACTGCTAGATATTATAGAGATAATCCTAAGGCTAGAATAAAGCATAGAAAATCTAGTGCAAAAGCACAAAAGAAAAAAGAAGCCGTAAGAAAAAGAGTTGAATGTAATTTATTTAATAGTAAAAATAAAAAATCTAAAAAAGGGGATAAGCTAGATTGTTCTCATAAAAAAGGTAAACTGGTTTTGGAATCTCAAAAAGCAAATAGAGCAAGAGGAGGAGGCAGTAAAAGATAAAATTATGGACATTCAACAAATAAAAATATACGCCCTAAACACTTTTTCATTTACAGTTTCTTTTACTCAAACAGAAACCATTTTAAAGATAATATTATTACTCGTGTCTATTGGGTATACAATAACAAAATGGTATGAAACTCATAAACGTAATAAGTAGTCTTGTATTCTCAAGCATAGTATTCAGTCAAGACATAAGCATTAGTGATGTACAGAATAGTATTCAGTATGGTCCACTTGTTGGTAATAGATCTATAACCTTTGGTGTAAAAAATATACTAGAGGAAGTTGTACAGGATAAGGGTTATGATATTAACCCAAACAGCAAGGATAGTTTGTTTGTTGAGATTATATACTTTGGAAATAAAAGAACACAGACTACAGCTGCAATCTACACAAAAAAAGAAAATATAGTAGAGATTATTGCAATAGCTAGATATAAAAACAAGTCTGTAAAAGTTAAAGGAGTTGGCAAGGATATTAAATCTTCTTTTGTTATACTAAATGAAGAGGGTGGTTTCAAACAGTCAAGTGTTAGCACGGCTTTAAAAAAAATGTGTGAAAAGATTATAAAAAAATTAAAACTATGAGAAAACTATTATTTTTATTACTTCCATTTATTTGTTTGTCTCAAGATTTGAAGCTTGACCATAGTTATACAAACAGTCCTGACTTTCAAGTAGGAGACACTATTACAATAAAGTTTAATACAATACAGGTAACTGAAAATGTAAACCCTAATTTATATGTGTTTGATTATGAGTACAACAATAAGCTTTTACAAAAAATAGAACACAGATGGAAGGTTACTGACAACGAAACAAATACAAATGCACAAGTGTCTTTGAATCATTGGGACGGCTATAAATTTAACTTCTCTGATGATTATGACGAAAATGATTTAAGTGCTCAATATTCTAACGCTTGGGTTGGGACTGCTGACTCATATCCTAGTAACAGTGATTGGTCTGTAGAAAGAATAACAATTCAAGATGGTGTTGGTATTACATATAGTAACACTTTAATTGAAATAGATTTTAAGATTAAAGACAAAATAAATACTGATTATACAAACTACAATAATGTTACACATCTTAACTGGATGAGAGCAGAAGACAACTCTACTTCTACCTTGTATGATGTAGATGCAATGCAACAAAAGATAACTCTTTCAGATGTTGAAGGAGGGGACGCTGGATCTGTAACTATCAATCTAAAAACAAGCAACGATAAACCAACACACTATAAGTACGATATATTACAGAATGGCTCAAGTGTTGCTGACGGATATTTTGATGCAAACTCACAGGCTATTGTAAGTGGATTAGAAAATGATATTGAATACACTATAGACATAAAAGTAGATGATGAACTAGCTTCTGATTGGCTTGATGATGTAGCAACTGTTACAGATGTTTTTCTTGTATTTAAAGAAGCTATAGGAGCTGGAAGTTCTCCTGGCGGAACTACAAACACTTTTACACACTCTATACAGTTTCTTTTAGGAGAAGTAAACAATAGTGGTAATGTTGATTTTGATGATTCTTACGTGCTTTTAAGCCATATAATGAACGAGAACATTAGTGAATGGTTTACAAGCTCTGAAAACGGATCTAAGAATGTTTGGGGAGAAAAGAATCAGTATGGATATTCTACAAATGATTATTACTTTGGACAAAAGAAGCATTTTACTCCTACTGATGATACAAAGGTTTTTGATTTTGGACACGGTCTTATTGGTGATGTAGATTTTTCTCATTCATTTGAGCCTATTGTTACTGAAACTCCTAAAGCTCAAACTGTAGCAGGTTATGCAGAAGATTTAGATTTAGATATTTCAACAAGCTTAGTTAATGGTAAGGTTGAAATGATTGTGAACATTGAAAAAGAAGACATTGCAGGTATGCAGTTTATTATTGAGTATGATAAATCAATACTAGAGTTTGAAGAAGTTAAATTTAATACAGGAAATTTACTTACAAACTTTGCTTCAGAAAGAGAAAACAAAATATACTTTGGAAGTATTAGTGTAGAAAACAAAGAAAATATAAAGGTGGGTGAGCCATATAAGATTGTATTTAATCCAAAACAAACAATTACAAATACAGCTGGACTTGTTTATTTTAAAACAACCGACGCTGTAACTGATACAGGAAAAAAGATAATTTTAAAAATAAAATAATGAAAAAACTATTAATACTATTTTTCTTTATAAGTTGTTCGGATACGATTTATATAGAAAGACCTACACAAGAAGTTCCTGAAACTTTATTTATGCCACAGGCTGTAGGTTTAAAACTTGAAAGTTATATTGTTGAAGATAAAGTTAGAATTAACACTAAGCTACCACGAGATGGTAAGTATAGGATTAAAATATTAGATTTTACAAATACAATAATAAGTCAAGAAATAATAACTGGAAAAGAAGGAGACAATATATTAAACATATATGTGAAGTCACTACCCGTTAGTTCTTACACTGTGGAATTATATACAAAAAATAATATCTTTGTAGGAAGACAAAACTTTTCAATGAAATAAATTATAAATTATGAAAACAGTTTTATTACAAATTTGGAATGAACAAATGAGCGATTATTTAGTTTTAGATTACATCCTTAAAATTGTTGCTTATGGTTTGTTAGTTATAGCTTTTTCAGGTATTAGTAAGATGATATTTGAAATTATTACAAACCCTTCTCAATTTGATAATGTTCAGTTTGGAATATTTGATTATTGTTGTTAGTATGAAAGAAATAAAAAATCAAATAATAGCAACTATAGGGTTAATTATAACTGCAGCTGGTGGTCTATTTATAGCAAACATGGAATCTATATTTAGCCCAGAAGATGATTCACCTCCACCATCAATGGAGCAAACCATATCAATACCACCTGGAGTTGTTAAAGACACTTTAGTTATTACAAAAACGGTTATACAAAAACCTAAAAAGAAAGAAAGAGAAATAGATTGGTGAAAAAGATATTAATGCTATTTGTTTTTATATGCAGTTGTGGGGTGTGTAAACCGCCTCCACCATCAACAGGTCCTTGGCTTGATGAACCTATAAAATCAGATTCATTATCTTATACAAAGCCAATTAAGTTATTAAAATGAAAAATTATATATTATGTGCGATATTTGTATTGGTTGCGGACTTTGTTTCTAGTCAGGTTATAGGCAAGACTTCGACAGAAGACTATGTTGCTAGCTTTGAAACTAGAGAATCTATATGGAGTGTACCAGAGTATAATGGTGACCCTGTATCTGTAGCTCTTTTAAACATTGGAGTTACTGAAGAAATATTAAATCAATATCCTGAACTTGGAGATTATAGAGTGGGACTTGGTTTGACAAACATTACTGTGGCTTTTTTGGATGAAACGTTTCGTTTTGAGTTTGTAGAAACAAAGGATGAGATAAAAGATAGAATGATAAAACAGTTTAAGGCCAGTGAAAAGGGCTTTACAGCCAATGTTATAAATCCTATAGGTAAGATAGTTTTAGCTAAATACTTTTGTTATATAGAAGTATATGACTTTAGTATATCAGAAGATGAAACTATAAACTTAAAAGACGGTATTAAAAATAAATTAGTAACAAGATTAGGTCTTCAGGTAAAGCTTGTAGATTCAGAAACAGGAACATACATGACTGGCTCTGGTTTAGGTAAGGCAACGACTACAAGAGAATTGACTTTATTAAATAATGAAAACCTAGAGGATGTTAAGTTTAATCAATCTTCTATCGGAACTTCTACAAAAAAAGCTTTAGAAACAGCAGTAGCTAAAGTTGTAAAAAGAATGATTAGAAAAAGAATATTTGATCATTAATGAATCGGTTATTGTTTATGCTGCTTTTTTCTTGTAGCGCATATTCACAGGTTCTTGTGCAATCATTTTCAGATAGATGTACAGGAGAAATTAAAACAGTTACAATACAAATGCAGGGATACACTACTGTATCTTTCTATAATAGAACTAAAACTTTTACAGCAAACGATTTTTATAGCGGAGCATTAAGAACATGGATGGAGCAAACATACGCATGGTGGTATGCTTTATCAGCATGTTCTACAGCTCAAACAACACAAACAACAACTCAAACATCTACATCAAATACAAATACTGATTCTAGCGGTTCAACTGATAATTCAGGTGGTAGTTCAGACTCTGGAGGAGATTCTGGGGGAGATAGTGGAGGGGGAGATAGCGATGATAATGGAGGTGGTGACTCTGATGATGGTGGTGGAGATAGTGACGATAATGGAGGGGATAGTGATGATGATGGGGGTAACGATGACTCTGATGATTCTGACGAAAGTAACGATGACTCTGAAGAAGAAGAACAAAAAGAAGAAGAAAAAGAAGAGGAAAAGGAAGAGGAAAAAGAAGAAGAAGAAGAAGAAGAAAAAGAAGAATCAGAAGAAGAAGATGAGGAAGAGGAAGAAAAAGAAGAAAAAAAGAAAAATACAAATCCTATAATAATATCTGCCAATGTCATGAGAATGTCCGGTTTAGATGGTGCCGCTAATCAAGTTGTAAGTTTTGGTTTTGCTCAAACATCTATGAATGGAGAGTTTAATTATTCTGCTAATATGATGTTATGGGACAATCTAAAGCAGATAAGCTTGAGTGGTTCAAGAGGACATGTTTTTCATAGGTATGATAAAAAAGTCCCTGTTATTATTAAAGAAGACGGAAAAGAATATGTGTTTGGACATTTTTATGACAAAGGAAGTATAGCTAACGTACAAACACTTTCAGTAGGTTTGATGTACATGTACGGTGTTTATAATTTATCTACAGGAATAAGTAATGTTTATATAGGTCAGAAAGAAAATAAATGGAAGGGTGTTGTTGGAGGATTTTCCATTTCAAACAATATACTCTATAGTAAAGGAGAGTTTAACATTATGCCGTCCTTAGTTTTTTTTGGATTAAAACCCATATCTTTGAAAAGATTTACAGTATCACCAATGTTAGCTACTGCATTAACACCAATTAGTTACAGTAGTTTAGATAGTGGTTTTGTATTTAATAAAGATGTTTTATTTGTTGGAGGTTCAAACTTTGATTTTACTTTAACTAAAAACTTTAGAGCTAATATAGGTTTTAATGTTGCAAAAAGTACAAATGAATTTCCTTTAACATATTCAATAACAATAGGAGGTAAATTTAAATTATGAAAAATATAAGTGAACACATTAGTTACAAAGAAGCAATAAGAAGTACAACAGCTTTACGTTTAGGTATTGACAATACTCCAAACGAGTACCAGCTTCAAAATATGGAGTTGATTGCAGAAAAAATATTCGAGCCATTAAGAAAGGTTGCAAATGGTCCAATAAAAATAAATTCGTTTATGAGGGTTGAAAAGTTGAATCAAGCAATTGGGGGGTCGAGCCGATCACAGCATTGCCAGGGAAGAGCGATTGACCTGGATGATACCTATGGCTATATGACGAACGCTGAGATGTATAATTACATTAAAGAAAATTTAGACTTCGACCAAATCATATGGGAATTTGGGACGGATGAGAATCCAGACTGGGTACATGTAAGTTATGTAGATGCCGATTCAAACAGAAAAAGATGCTTGAAGGCATACAAAGACAATGGAAAGACAGCTTACAAAGTCATATAAGTTTTTAAGTATATTTGCGTATTATGTCAGATAAAAAGAAATTTAAAGACTCTACTGTAGGAAAACTATTGTTTGGAGCAGCTTCAATAATAAACCCGACACTAGGAAAAGTTTTAAGTGGAGTAAGTTCGCCTGCTGATGCAATAGCCGCTATAGGTAAATCAGACGTCAGTGGTGAAGAAAAAATAAAATTACAACAACTTATATTTGAACAACAAAATAAAGAAATGGAAGCTGTGTCTTCAAGGTGGAAGGCAGACCAAATGAGCGATTCATGGCTTTCAAAGAATGTACGTCCTTTAGTTTTAGTGTGGTGTATAGTTGTTTTTAGTTTTGCAGGTATATTAGATAGTGTTGAGTCAATACCATTTCATATTGGAGAAACTTGGAATGATACTTTTGAAAAAGTAATGATGAGTGTTGTTTTAGCATATTTTGGTGGAAGGACAACTGAAAAAGCTACAAGCTTATTTAAAAAATAATGTACGTTAGACCAAAAAAAACAAAAAGACCAGGGTGTCATTCTAAAAACGCTTCTAAAGGTCAGGTTAAATATAAGAAAAAGTACATAGGTCAAGGTAGATAATTAAACCTATTAAAATCCTATCTTTGCAGATAAGTATTATTTATATATGGCATCTATAAACGTATATCCTTTAGACACTATAATTACAAAAGATGATAAAGTAATCGGTTCTGATTCAACAGGATCAATAACAAGAAATTATTCTTTTGAAAAAATATCTGATTTTTTAAATTCTAGTGGAAGAATACAATCAAACACTTCTAGGTTTGTTTTTAAAGGAACTTCTGCAGAAAAAACAACAGGAACAATATCTTTAAACGAAAATGTAGTTTCAAAAAACTTTTCTGACATATCAAGTTTAGTGTTTAGTAAGTTTGATACTCTTGGTACAAACATAAGTTCAATATATGAGTTTTTAGAAGGATCAAGAGTTATAATACAAAAAGCATCTGACGTTTCTGTTTTAGGTATTTATGATTGGACGACTTCAACTATAGACTCTAACGATAACACCTTTTTTAATGTATTATTATCTTCTGTAAACTCAATAGGAGCTATCGAAGACGAAGAGGAATATTTAGTATATTTGCTTCAGTATGATGTTGCTGCTAGTAACGACAAGTTTTTTTCTCAAACCATTAGTATTGCGCAAAATCCTTGGACAATAAATCATAATATGAATAAGTTTCCAGCAGCGACTATAGTTTTGTCAACAGGGCAGAAGGGCTACGGAGATGTGACATATGTTGATAATAATAATTTAACAATAAGTTTTGCTGGAGATGAATCTGGTAAAGTGTATTTAAACTAAAAGATTATGGCTATACCGTTTTTAAATAATATTAACCTTGATGACAATCAGTTATTAAATGCTAAATTACATGTAACCTCATCAGCTCCTACAGCAGGAAAAGGTCAGATTTATTTAGATTCTACAGCATCAGATAATAAATTAAAGTATTACGATGGAACTGGATGGGTAGTTGCTGATGCAACTGTCTCTGCTTCTTTTAGCACCGCTAATGGTGTAATTACATTTACAACCAGTTCAGGAGAAACATACACAGTAGATATAGACGGAAGGTTTATAAAAGATTTTATTGTAGCAGGAGATTCAGGTGATAACCAAACAATATCAGATGGTAATACACTAACTATTGCAGGTGGGACTGAATTAGCATCGGTAGGAAGCGATACAGATACAATAACAATCAACCACAGTGATGTAACAAGAACTAATACTACAGCAACTGCATTGACTCCTGATTTCGGAGCTAATTTTGATGTTATAACTGGAGTTACTTCAAACGCTAGGGGTCACATTACAGAAGTTACAACTACTAATATTACTATACCAGAAAACGATAGTGTAGATGTCACTGCAATAACTACAGATGCAGCATACTATCCAACATTTGTTTCAGCAGCAGGAGATGTTGCTTTAAATATAGACGGTAGTGCAGCTGATAAACTTTCTTATAATCCTAACTCACAAACCCTAACAGTTAAGAACTTAGTTGTAGATGGGACACAAACTATATTAGATGAAACGGTACAGGTTGTAGAAAACAGTACAATATTGTTTGAGGGAACAACAGCCGATGACTTTGAAACAAAACTAACTGTTATAGATCCTACGGCAGACAGAACTATATCACTACCAAATGAGTCAGGTACAGTTGTATTAAACGCATTTAAAACAGTTTCTGGAGATACTAATAGTGCCGTTGCAGATAGTGCTACAGACACACTAACTATAGCGGGTGGTAATGCTATAACTACAGAAGCAACAGCTAATTCAGATACAATAACAATTAATCATGATGACACCTCGTCTCAAGCTTCAGTAGATAACTCAGGTAATGCAGTTATTCAGGATGTAACTCTAGACACATACGGACACGTTACAGGATTAGTTTCAAAGACTATTGAAGTTCCTACAGATAGGGAGTTTGTTGTTGCCTTAGATGCTTCAGATAGTAATGTTGCTAAGGCCACAAACACCTATACTGTCACACATTCTTTAAATAGCAGAGATGTTATGGTTGAGGTGTACCATACTTCAAATTATGATACTATATTCGTTGATATAACAAGAGCTACAGTAAATACTATTACGGTTGCTTTTGCAGCTTCAGTTACAGACGGTGATTACAGAGTCTTGATCAAGAAGATTGGATAATTTAGTATCTTTGCACAAAGCAAAGTTTTATGTCGCAAAAATTTAAGTCCCAAATAGATGCCGAACAGGGTATAAAAATATCCAACGAATTATATGACGGAAGCGCAGCAGCTGGATCTTCGGGCCAAGTATTATCTTCTACAGGAACAGGCACGGAATGGATTGATTCTAGTTCAGACAAAGCAGAAAGAATAGAGGTTACTGTTAAAAATGTAAGCGGTGGTTCACTTGCAAAAGGAGTAGTAGTTCATGCAGCACCAACAGCATCACCACCGAGTGGAAATGTTATTGAAGTTATTGCGGCTGATTATGATACAGCTAGTGCAATGCCAGCTATTGGAGTTTTAAATGAAACTATTGCGGATGAAGCAGAAGGAGCGGCGGTAATGATGGGTGCAGTCAGTGGATTTGACACTTCAAGTTTTTCTATTGGAGACGAGTTATATGTAGGTAATGCAGGTGGATTTACCGCAACAAAACCAGCAACTGCTGGACAGCTTATACAAAAAATTGCAGTAGTAATAAAATCTCATGCAAGTAATGGATTAATAAAAATATTTGGCGCAGGAAGATCAAACGATGTTCCACTTCCTTTATATATAGATAACACAAACCAGCGAGTAGGAATAAATATAGATCCAGTTTCTAAGTTTCATATTAAATATTCTGGTGGTAATTATGGTGGTGATTCAACAAGTGGATTTATTAATGAAGCAACAACTGGTCGAGGTACGCAAAGAATTAGAAGTATAACAGATTCACCAGCCGAATTGTTTTTTGATATTGATGGTGGTATAGCTTGGGATATTTCAGCCAGAGATAGTAGTTCATCACATGATTTGATGTTTTATTCAAGAGCTGGAACACCAGCTTATAATGCAGTAGGTTCAATGGTCGTTAAGTTTGGACAAAATGGTGATATAACCTCAACTGGTAATGGGATATTCAGTGGTCGATTAGAATTAAATGATGGTGTTACAATGAGTGGTGGTTGGCGAAGAACTGCACTTTTATCCTCTGTTTATCCAGTTATAGTTTTTAAAAGTACTGCTGATGGCGATGGTTACGATCCGAGTACTGCTGGTATTGGATATGATTCAAGTTTTGGAACAAGATTTTATAAAAGCGGAACAACTGTTGATGTAACTGGAACTGGCTATAATTGGATGTCAGTTCCGAATAGTGGAACTATTGAAATTAATCAAGCTACTAGATTTTCTGATTTTATAAGAATTGATGCTGGTACAACTGGCAATCCAATAGGCGGAATTACTTGGTCATCAACTGATAACGGATTTTTATATGCCAATGCTGGTGGTGTTATTAAAGCTAAAATTGATTCTGCAAATGATTCTTATTTATTGGGTGGCGGCTTAGGAATTGGAACTAATTCCATCGCTACTGCTGGAACTAATTTTTTAGGTTTACATATTAAAAATACATTACAATCATCTGGCTCAAGTATAGTTTTAGAAAATAATGCTGGTCATAAGGGATATATATATACTGGCACATCAACAGATGATCTTCAAATACAAGCCGCTGGTGCATTATTATTTAATGCTGGTGCTACTAATAAAGGAAGATTTAACAACTCTGGTTTTAGCTTTCAAGTTGGTATAGATACAACTACATCAGCACATATAAGATTAGGTGGCGGCAATGCGGCTGGTGGTCGATTATATATTGAATACAATGGCGATAGTAGTTATATCGATTCTTTTGGTGGTCATGGTTCTAGTCAAAGATATAGAGATTTATCAATAAATGCCAGAAACTTGTATTTAAAAACTGGTGCTATTATGACAAACACTTTGAATTTGTTAAGTAATGGTAATGTTGAAGTTGTACAAGGTGGCTTGTTTGTTAATACAACATCAGATGCTCAAATATATTTAACCAGCACAGACACATGGTGTGGTATTAGTTTTAATGATGGTAACTCAATAAATGATAATATATTTTACAATGGTACACATGGCACTTTTTCTATTGGTGGTGGCGGTTCAAATGTATCTGGTAAAAAATTACACATTGATGGTGGTGTTACCATTGGTGCAAATTATGATGCAACTGCTGTTGATGCAAACTCATTAAATGTTGAAGGTTCAATAACAAGTGCTGGTGGCTTTACATCATGCGGTAGTATAAAAGCCGCTGGTGAACTTGTTTTAAAAAGTAGCGATTGTTCAGTCGATAGAGCATATTGGGCATATGATGATAATGCAAATCAATCTTATTTATGGAATATTGAAACTGATGCTTTTACTAGCTTTTACACTAATGATTTAGAGAGATTAAGAATAAAAGCAGATGGCGTTTCTGAATTTTATGGAAGTGTTGGTATTGGTGGCGCACCATCAGGTGCTGGATTTTCTTCTACCGCATCACCAGTATTAAACGTTTTAGGATCGAAACCAGTATTAAAATTAACTGAAACCGATGAGACAGATTCATTTTCTTACATTGGACAAAGTGGTGGCAATACTTATATTGGCAGTGCTGGTGCTGGTTCTTTGTTTTTTCAAACTGGTGTCAGTTCAACTTATAACAGAGTAACTATTGATAATACTGGGAATGTTACGATAAATGAAAGTTTAGATTTTGTTGATTCACCATATAGACATGGATATTCAATAAGAAGAAATGGAGATGCTTTAATTTTAACTGGTGGTACAAGTGGTTTTTATTTTAATAGGCATAACAATTCAATTAGTGATGTGTATATTAGTGGCTCTGGTAATGTTGGAATTAACCATACAACTCCTTTTAATCAAATATCTGGTACTGAAACAACACTTGCAGTTTCAAATAGTAATGTTGCAAGTTTATATTTAAATAATACTGCTAGCGGTGGTCATAATCACATTATGTTTTCAGGAACTGCTGGGAGTTTAAATTGGTATGATAAAACAGCCGCAAGTTATAGAATGATTTTATTTGGTGATGGAACTTTTGGATTAAATCTAACTAGCATTACAGCTGGTGGTTTTACACCAACATTTGCATTAAAACAAAAAACTAATAGCACATGGGGTGGTATTAACATTGAATCACAAGATAATGATTCAGTATTAGCATTAGGAAGTGTAAGTGGTAGGCATAAAATTGCTGGTAGTTATAGGGCGAGTGCTGGTTATAAACCATTGGATATTGAAATTGGTGGGCAACAAGTAGCAACATTTTCAACTTACTCGGTTGGTATAAAAACAAATAACCCACAGTCAACACTAGATGTATATCAAGGAACTGGTAATAATCAAAAAGTTTCTTTTGGTGGTACTTATGGTTCTGGGTATTATCAAGGCATACACTTTGGATATTTCGAAAAAGGAAATCAAAATTATAGAAAATCAGCTATTGTATTTGAAAGAACAGATTTAACAGAAGGAAATGCTCAAGGTAAAGTACACATTTTAAATGGACCACAAACTGGTTCTGGTGCAGCAACTTTAGCAGATGCCGCAATTTCTGTATCTGAATATAGGCACGTTGGTTTAAATAGTGCATCACCAATCTCACCATTACACCTAAAATATAGTGGTGGTTCTTATGGAACTGATGCGACATCTGGTTTTATAAATCAAGCCGATTCTGGGCGAAGCACAACAAGATTAAGAAGTATTGGCGATAGTGCATCTGAATTATTTTTTGATGTAAATGGAGCAATTAGGTGGGACATATCAGCTAGAAATAGTGGCTCATCTTATGACTTAAATTTTTATCCTCAAGCGGCATCACCAAGTTATACAGGTGTATCAACTAATATATTGGCTCTAAAACAAAATGGTAATGTATTTTTTAGATATAGAGCTGGATTTAACACTGAATCACCAGATGCTTATGTTCATGTTTATCAAGGTTCTGGCGGTTCAAATGGTACTGATGGAATTAGGGTTAATGGTTTTGGAAACTATCCATCATTAGGTTTAGGAATTAGCGGCAATTATCATGGAATGATTAGAACCTATGGAAATGATTTAGAAATGTATGCTGGTCATTGGCGAACCATTGGTAATACAGCTAGTGAAAATCATTCTATAAGATTTTACACATCTAAAAGTGGTTCTAATAATTGGTCAACTGCTAAAATGACTTTAGATCATTATGGTACGCTTGAAGTAAATGGAGCTACTATATTAAATGGTGGCTGGGGTGAAGTTGTTAGGGCAAAAGCAACTTATCCTGGCTATACTTTTAATAGTAACAATTCAAAATGGGCAGGTATATTTTATGATTATTCTTGGGGAATGCGAATTTACGTTAATGGTTCTAGTTCAAACGTAACCTCTGGCTCAACTCCAGCAATAAATATTAGCAATGCCGCTAACATAAGAATTGGTGATGGTAATAACCCATCATATAAACTTGATGTTGCTGGTGATATAAGGGCAACAAGTGATGTTATTGCTTTTTCAGATGCTAGAGTAAAAGAAAATATTGAAACTATTGATAGTGCATTAGATAAAGTAAGTAAACTTAGAGGTGTTAGCTATAATAGAAATGACATAAAGGATAAATCTAAAAAAATTGGTGTTATAGCACAAGAGGTTTTAGAAGTGTTGCCTGAGGTTGTTCAATTAGATGATAATGATAGGTATTCAGTTGCTTATGGGAACATGGCTGGTGTATTTATCGAAGCTATTAAAGAATTGAAAGCAGAGGTTGACAGTTTAAAAAAACAATTAAAAAATAAATAATGGCAGTACCGGGTAGTGGAACATTATCAATGCTAGGATTATCTAAAGAAAAGGTTCACGATGACTATTCTTCAAGTAGTGGTATAACAAACCCTATATCAATGTACGACTTAGTAAATGGTGGAAACACTAACGGTTCTGGTAATTCTTATGATTCAACAAACTTTGGTTCTTCATCTCATCCGGATTTAGATACACCACACTCTTTTTCAGAATGGTATTCTTATGACCACGATGCTGCAGTATTAGGTGGGAATGGAACAGATTGGCATTCTGCTGATTATTATGCATCTGGAGTTATTTATTATAATTCTAATGGAACTAGTAATTTAGGGCATACTTCTCAAGCAAACGCATGTGCTGACACAACTTTACAAGGAACATGCTCTCATATTATGTGGAGAGGGACTTTAGCAAACGGAACAACTTTATATTTTGAGTATGGAAATTTTCAAATGCCGTCAGCGGTTTTAGATGGTTCTAATTTTTCTCATATGAGATTAGGTTCTACTTGGTATAATTACACTATCAGTGGTAGTTCATCTACAGAAACAGGGAGCTCTACAGGTAACGATGCAGTCTTTGAAGTTAATTCATCTGGTGTTGTTTCAAACCTCACAGCTTGTAATCCGATAACATCATACAGTTCATCTTTAATGGGTGTGTTTTTAGCAAATTGTAATTTTAATGGTACTTTAAATACAATGAATCAAACTTACTATCATGACGGTTCAGGTACTTATCCAACGGCAGGAGACACCTGTTATTCTGACAGTGCAGGTACAAGTGTGCTAGCAGCAGGATATTATACAATACCCCCATCATCAAGTGGTAATGGCAACAGAACATATATAAAAATATCAACAAATCAAGGTATTGTGGATACAGGTTACCCACAAACGTGTTAAATTAAATTGAATGAAAATAATATTTTGCATACCTGGAAGAAATTTCAGTAATAACTTTTTAACTTCATGGACAAGACTTTTAAAGTATTGTCATAAAAATAATATTCAAGCAGAACTTAGTAATGGATATGTTTCTATTGTACATTTAGCTAGATATTCCTGTCTTATGATAAACCCTGAAAGTACTTGTAACATTTGCTTGAATCCATTTAGTGAAACTACTTATGATTATATAATGTGGATTGATTCTGATATGGTATTTAACCCTTTACATTTTCAGAAATTATTAGATGCGAAAAAACAAGTTATAACAGGTTTGTATAGAATAGAAAGCTCTAATGTTTACGGCTGTTATGATCTTAATAACAAAAGAATAGACGTGGATTACCTACAAAACAATTCAGGCGTTATAGAGGTTTCTTTTGCAGCTATGGGTTTTATGCTTATTAAAAATGGGGTATATGAAGAAATGCCTTTTCCTTACTTCAGTGTTCCAGGAGAAAGTGGTATGCTATCAGAAACTTTAAGCTTTTGTCAAAACCTGTCTAAAGCAAATATTCCAATACACGCACACCTAGATGTAGTTGTAGGTCACGAAAAGCCTATGATAATATAAATAATTATTAGTATATTTGTAAAAAATATTAGTTATGGCATTACAAGGCAGTTATACATTTAAAGGAATAGTTTTATCAGAAGCATATGTTATGATTTCATATGTTCAAACAAATAAATCTATCAATTCATCACAAAACTTAGTCTCTGCTGCTACATATAATTCTGACGGTACTATAGATCAAGAGGCTGTATACGAAACTATTTACAGTTCTATAATAAATTGTAACGGTGAAGTAAAAATATACAAGGACGCCGCTGCTAAAACAGCAAACCCACATGATTATATTATATCTAAAGGATTTAATTTTGTTGGGGATGTTAGTGCTGATGCCGATAATGCTGTGATACAAGCTTACACACATCTAAAAACTTTAGATGAATATGATGGGTATACAGACGTATAAAAAATAAATAATAATTAAATTAAATAAAATGGCAGAAAACAAAATCTCTGAAGAACACTTAGAGGAATTACAATCAGGTGTTTCAAAAATTAATCAAGTAGCGTTACAGATAGGTAACATGGAGTTACAAAAACACGGACTTCTACATCAAGGTTTAGAACTTCAAAGTGACCTAAGTAAATTTCAAGCTAAACTAGAAGAAAAATATGGCAAGGTATCTGTAAACATTCAAGACGGAACTTACGAGCCTATAGAAGACAAACAAGAAGTTACAGAAAAATAATTATGGAAATCCGTAAGATTTCTATTGGGGCAGACTATAAGTCTAGTGCTATGCACTATATAGTAGGTCAATATATTCTTAACGGAACTCATACAATACACTTAATAGATTACAAAAAAGAAACTGAATCTTTTGTTGTATGGATACAAAAAGGAGACGAGGTTTTTGCATGGAAAGAGTTTAATAAAAACATACCTGTATCTATTGAGTATAATATAAACTTCTAATGAAATCTCCATTTTTTTTCCTTATAAAACCAAAAGGAGAAGCTTATAATAATGAGATAGAATTAGCAGGAGAAAAAATAATTATAAACTCTACTGTAGAAAACCACATCAATGTAAATAGGTTTGCTGAAGTAATACAATGTCCTTATACTTATAAAGGAAAAATTAAACCTGGAGATACATTAATTGTTCATCATAATATTTTTCGTATTTATTATGACATGAAGGGAAGACCTAGAAAATCTCCTAATTACTTTAAAAACAATATATATTTTATCGACCCATATCAGTTTTATTTGTATCATGATTGTGAACAATGGAATACTGTAGGGGAATATTGTTTTGTAAAACCTGTTGATAAAGAAAATTCTTATCTTTATGAAGAAGGTGCAGAAACAAATACAGGTATTATTAAATATTCAAACAATACTCTTAATAAAATAGGGGTAAAAAAAGGAGATAAAGTTAATTTTACTAAGGACAGTGAGTATGAGTTTCAAATAAATAATGAAACCTTGTATAGAATGAGAGCTATTGATATTTGTACCGTTTTAGATTAATTATGAAAGATATAAATGATATAAAAAAAAGAATAATTAAAGCTGGTCATCAAGCTGTTTTACAGCTTATTAGAGTTGCAGAAGAGGAAATTATAAAACCAGATCCAGAAGATGAATTAGCTGCAGATAGATTGAAAAATGCAGCAGCTACCAAAAAGTTAGCAATATTTGATGCTTTTGAAATCCTTACAAGAATAGAAGAAGAAAATAGTTATATTGAGAATAAACCATTAGAAAAAGAGAACAAAACTTTTAGTGGTTTTGCTGAAAGAAGATCGAAGTAATGTATGAGCAAACTTTATATTCTGTATTAAAAGATATAATTCCTGCTAAGGTTTTAAAATCAAAAAACAAATCTAAGTCATGGAAATATGGCTATGATAAAGAATATGATTTAGTTATAATAAGCAAAACAGGAAGAATAGGAGAAATCTATTCAATACAAGGCTTGATTATTGCATTACCTAAAGAAGAAAGTGTAGCAAAAACAAAAAAATGGGTTAGACATGAATATCCAAAAGAATTAAAAAGAATTAACAATATATTTGATTGGAGAGATTTACCTGATGATTTTAAAAATAATTGGCATAACTACATAGATAATGAATTTAAAAAACGTGAAGAAGGTTATTGGTTTTATAATAAAAGTGTTCCTACTTATATCACTGGCTCTCACTATATGTACTTGCAGTGGACCAAGATTGATGTTGGGAAGCCAGAGTTTAGAGAAGCCAATAGATTATTCTTTATTTATTGGGAAGCGTGTAAAGCAGATTCAAGGTGTTACGGAATGTGCTATCTCAAGAATAGACGTTCAGGTTTTTCGTTTATGGCATCCGCGGAGACAGTTAACTTGGCTACCATATCTTCCGATGCACGGTACGGAATATTGTCCAAATCTGGAGCCGATGCGAAGAAAATGTTCACAGATAAGGTGGTACCAATATCGATCAATTATCCATTCTTTTTCAGACCCATCCAAGACGGTATGGATCGCCCCAAGACAGAACTCGCGTACAGAGTACCCGCTTCGAAATTTACACGAAAGAGACTCGAGTCTAACACCAAGGTTCAAGAAATGGTCGGACTTGACACCACTATCGACTGGAAAAATACCGGAAACAACTCCTATGATGGAGAGAAACTCACCCTTCTTGTCCACGATGAAGCTGGAAAGTGGGAGAAACCTGAAAACATTCTCAACAACTGGAGAGTCACAAAAACAACGCTTAGACTTGGATCGAAAGTAATAGGTAAATGTATGATGGGCTCCACATCTAATGCTTTAGATAAAGGAGGAGAGAACTTCAAAAAACTTTATAATAATTCAGATGTTTCTGAAAGAAATAAAAATGGTCAGACGCAATCTGGATTATATAGTTTATTTATTCCAATGGAATGGAATTTTGAAGGTTACATAGATGAGTATGGGTATCCTGTTTTTGATCATCCAGAAAAAGAAGTGTATGACGCTCATGGAGATATTATTGACACAGGAGTATTAGATAGTTGGGATAATGAAGTAGAAGGTCTTAAAAACGATTCAGATGCTTTAAACGAGTTTTATAGACAGTTTCCAAAAACAGAATCACATGCTTTTAGAGATGAATCAAAAAATACAATATTTAATCTGAGTAAGATATATGAACAAATAGATTATAATGATTCTTTTGCAATTAAAAGTAATATATATAGAGGTAATTTCTATTGGAAAAATGGACAAAGAGATACCGAAGTTATATGGGCGCCAGACAATAAGGGTAGGTTTTTTGTATCATGGATACCTTCAAGCAGTGTAATGAATAATGTAATTCAAAAAGGAAGTTTAAAAATCCCAGGTAATGCGCACATGGGCTCTTTTGGTTGTGACTCTTATGATATATCAGGAACTGTTGGAGGAGGAGGGTCTAAAGGAGCTTTACATGGTATGACTAAGTTTCACATGGACGACGGTCCAACTAACAGTTTTTTTTTAGAATACATATCTAGACCACCAACTGCAGAAATATTTTATGAAGATGTTTTAATGGCATTACATTTTTATGGCATGCCTATACTTGTTGAAAACAATAAACCCAGGCTTTTATACTATTTAAAAGATAGAGGATATAGAAGGTTTTCATTAAACAGGCCTGATAAACATAGAAACAATTTATCTAAATCAGAGAAAGAATTAGGAGGTATACCATCTTCTCAAGCAGTCATATCTGTGCATGCAGAAGCTATAGAGGGTTATATAGAAAACCATGTTGGGGTTATAAATGATATAGATAATTTAGATTATGGCTCTTGTGGTAACTTGTATTTTAACAGGACTTTACTTGATTGGGCTAATTATGACATTAATAATAGAACGAGATTTGATGCTACAGTTAGCTCAGGCTTTGCTATTATGGCAAACCAGAGTAAGCAACGGACAAACATACAAAAACATAATCAAATAAATGTTAACTTTGCAAAATACAGCAACAAAGGTTCTGTTAGCGAAATTATAAAATAAACATGATAAACAAACCAAAGTTCAATTCTGGGAGTGGGTTTCCAAATCAATTTGCACCAGATGAAGAAAAAGCTAGTTTAGAATATGGCCTTCGTGTAGGTAGAGCAATAGAGTCTGAATGGTTTTCAAGAGATCACGGAAGTTCTCTGTATGGAGAGATAAGATCGGAGTTTTTAACTAGACGATTATATGCAAGGGGAGAACAGCCTGTAGAAAAATATAAGAATGAATTATCTATAAACGGAGATCTTTCTTATCTTAATTTAGATTGGACACCAGTTCCAATTATTCCTAAATTTGTTGACATAGTAGTCAATGGTATATCTAATAGATTATACGATATTAAAGCTGAAGCTGTAGATCAATTTTCTACAATAGAAAGAGACAATTTTAGAAATGAATTAAGAGCTGACATGATCGCTTACGAGCCTTTAAAAATTATAAAAGACAATACAGGAGTAAATGCTTTCAATTTTGATGAAGCTGTAGTCCCTAAGTCTGACGAAGAACTTGATCTTTATATGAATTTAAGATACAAGCAAGGTGTTGAGGTTGCTCAAGAGACTGCTTTAAAAACCTTACTTGAAATAAATGATTATGAAGAAACTAAAAGAAGAATAGACGAGGATAATGTTGTTTTAGGTATATCAGTTTTAAAACACAATTTTGATATGCATGATGGTGTAAAAGTTGATTATGTAGACCCAGTTAATTTTGTTTACTCTCCTACAGAAGATCCAAACTTTAGAGATTGTTATTATTTTGGAGAAGTAAAATCTGTACACGCCTCTGAATTAAAAAAAATAAATCCTTATTTAGAACAAGAAGAGTTAGAACAAATTGTTAAAACTGCTTCTAGATATGATGGATATAGAAGCACTCAAAACTTAACTTCACAAAGTGGCCTTGATAAATCTAGTGTTTCTTTATTATATTTTTCTTATAAAACGGATAGCGAAATAGTTTATAAAATAAAAGATGGTAATAACGGAGGAAAAAAAGCAATTAAAAAAGATGGTTCTTTTAATCCACCAAAAACTGAACAAGCAAGATTTAAAAAAGTTTCTAGAAGAATAGATGTATGGTATGAAGGTGTAATGGTTTTAGGAACAAACACAATATTAAAATGGGAAGTAATGAAGAATATGGTTAGACCTAAATCTTCATTTCAAAAAACTATTGCTCCGTATATAGTAAACGCTATAAAAATGTCTAAAGGAAAAATAGATTCTTTAGTGAAAAGAATGATTCCTTTTGCAGATCAAATACAGCTTGTTCATTTAAAACTACAGCAAGTAGTGTCTAAAATGATACCTGATGGTGTATTTATAGATGCAGACGGATTAAATAGTGTTGATTTAGGAAATGGAGCTTCTTATAATCCTTCAGAAGCATTATCCATGTATTTTCAAACTGGTTCAGTTATAGGAAGAAGTTATACTGAAGACGGAGAGTTTAATAATGCAAGAGTTCCAATTCAAGAATTGACAAGCTCTGGTTCAAACGCTAAAATTGCAAGTTTAATAAATATGTACAATTATCAGCTTGGTATGATAAGAGCTGTGACTGGTGTTAATGAAGCTAGAGATGGAAGTGCTCCTGATCAATATGCTTTAGTAGGTATTCAAAAGCTTGCTGCTTTGAACAGTAATACTGCAACAAAACATATAGTACAATCAGGATTATTTATTACTAGAAAGCTATGTCAAGCATTATCTTATAGATTATCAGATATATTACAGTTTTCTGAGTTTGCAGATGATTTTGCAAAAATGATAGGTAAAAACAACTTAAAGATACTAAATGATATTAGAGACTTACATTTACATGACTTTGGTATTTTTATAGAATTAGAGCCAGATGAAGAAGAAAAAGCATTATTAGAACAAAACATACAACAATCTATTCAAGCACAGAAAATAGATTTAGACGATGCTATAGATATTAGACAGGTAAATAACTTAACATTAGCTAACACTCTGCTTAAAATAAAAAAACAGAGAAAAGAGCAAGAGGATATGAAGAAACAACAATCTACTATTCAAATGCAAACTCAATCTAATGTACAGTCAGCTCAAGCTGCTTCTCAGTCTAGAATGCAGGAATCTCAAATGAAACTACAAGGAGAATCTCAACTTGAACAATTAAAAAGTCAGTTAGATTTACAAAAAATAAAACAAGAAGCAGAAATACAAAAACAAATGCTTCAATTAAAATATCAGTTTGAGTTTCAGTTAAAACAAATGGATTCAGAAAATTTTCAAAATAAAGAGAGTTTTAAAGAAGATAGAAAAGACCAAAGAACAGAAAAACAAGCTACACAGCAAAGTAAAATGATTGCTCAAAGAAAAGAAAATTTGCCACCTACTAACTTCGAGGAACAAGAAGAAGAACAGGTAGATCCTATGGCAAATCTTTTACAAAATATGAATCAAAAAAACGTGCTATAAATATTAGTATTTTTGTATAAAATTTAATTTAATTTATTATGAGTGAAGAAATCACAGCAAAAGTCATTGAAGATAATTCAAATGACGTAGATTTTAAAATAAATCTATCTAAGAGTAAAAAAGAAGAACCTAAAGAAGAGGTCAAAGAAGAAGTTGTTGAGCAAGAAGTTGAAAAAAAAGAGCAAGAAACAACAGAAGAAGTAAAAGAAGAAGTAAAA
>Ga0181389_1000245_pt1 | contig 22759 bp, 38 predicted proteins | sample 12SPOviralmetaG_FD_130121 | JGI IMG/M metagenome (GOLD analysis project Ga0181389, IMG submission 130121) | Marine viral communities from the oligotrophic San Pedro Time Series (SPOT) site, San Pedro Channel, CA, USA - 12 SPOT_SRF_2010-06-29 | ecosystem: Environmental > Aquatic > Marine > Strait...
CATAACATTGGACTTAGTGCAGTGTTTAGACAACCGCATGCGGATCATTCGCATTGTAGATTCTTACATGGCTACAGTTTAGGATTTAAGTTTACATTTGCTTGTAGCGAACTAGATAATAAAAACTGGGCAGTAGACTTTGGCGGATTGAAACCGCTGAAACAATGGCTAGAAGATACATTTGATCATAAGGTTGTACTTGATGAAAATGATGAGAAACTGCATTACTTTCATACATTGGAAGATGCAGGATTAGCACAACTAACAATACTGGATGGAGTTGGTGCAGAAATGTTTGCCAAACATGCATACGACTTTGCAAATGACTTAATAAAAAGACAAACGGACGGTAGATGTTGGGTACATTCAGTTGAGTGTATGGAACATGGTGCAAACAGTGCAATTTACAAAAGGATTACAACATAATGGCTTTGATACCAATGGTAGTTGAAACTACCAGCAAAGGTGAACGTGCATACGATATTTACAGTAGACTATTAAAAGATAGAATTGTAATGCTAAATGGAGTCGTTGAAGACCAAATGGCAAACAGTGTGATTGCACAACTATTGTTTTTAGAATCTGAGGAACCTGACAAAGATATATTGCTTTATATTAATTCGCCAGGCGGACAAGTAAGTGCTGGCCTAGGCATATATGATACTATGCAGTTTATAAAATGTGATGTAAGCACTGTGGTAATTGGACAAGCATGTAGTATGGGAAGTTTTCTTGCACAAGCAGGTGCCGCTGGTAAACGTATTGTACTTCCAGAATCTCGGACAATGATACACAGAGTAAGCTCTGGTACTAGAGGAACAAGTGGTACAGTGCATGTACAAGAACTACAGTTTGAAGATGCTATACGTAGCATGGAAGAGTCAAAAAAAGTAAACAAAAGACTTACTGAATTATACGTGAAACACAATACTGCTGGTAAAACCTATGATGAGATGGCAGAAACAATGAAGTTTGACACATTCCTTACTGCAACCGAAGCAGTCGAATGGGGTCTAGCAGATAAGGTTGTTGAGAATAGACAATGAGTTTTAAATTAGAAGCCACTAAAAATATATCTGTTTGTATGGCCACACGAGGCAGACCACAACTTGCCTTTAAAAGTATGCAAAGCATGATTGATCTTGCACACGATCGTGATGAAATTGAATTTTGTGTTGCAATCGACAATGACGATATCGAAAGCAATGAATATTTTACTAAAGTTGTAACTCCTTGGTTTGAAAAAGAAGAACTTGATTTGCTGGTAATGAGCTTTGACCGATTAGGCTATGCAAAACTAAACGAGTACATAAGTCATCTTGCCTCAAATTGTAGCGGTGCATGGATTATTACTTGGAACGATGATGCACAAATGGAAAGTCAAGATTGGGATAAAGAAATTGCAAGTTATACAGGGCAATTTAAACTACTAGCATTCAAAGACAATCACAACAAACATCCTTATAGTATTTTTCCTATATTGCCAAGAGAATGGATGGTTCTATTTGGTATAATCAGTCCTCAACAGGCAATAGATGCATGGGTCTCGCAAGTTGCATATTTGACTGATTGTTTTCAACGTCTTGAATCTACTGTTTTGCATGATAGACATGACTTAACTGGTAATAACAACGATACTACATACCAAGAACGTGAATTTTTAGAAGGTGATCCTAACAGAGCTGGAGATGCTTTTCACCCTGAGATGCAGAAATTGAAAGAACAGTTTGCACGTAAAGTTGGTTGGTATTTAAAACGTATAGGACAGGATACAGGTTATTGGGACAAAGTGTTACGTAAAGAAGTTGAACCATATTCTTTAATGCATGCCAATGATCCAAACAAAAATCTAAGCAGATATACATGGGTTAAAACAGCAGAAGGTTATAAACAAAAATGAAAAAAATATTTGTTACATGGCATGACGTTCAAAGGCAAACACAAGAAATACTACGTCAAATGCAAAAAGAACAATGGAAACCAGACTACATTGTTGGAATCACCCGTGGCGGACTTACTGCAAGTAATTTGTTGAGTCAATACTTGGATGTAACAATGTACACATTAGATGTAAGACTACGTGATGGCGAACACGTGCCTTGTGAAACAAATACTAAACTTGCAGAAATAGCATTTGGTATGAATGACGGCAGACATAGTGGTGCTCGTTGGGACGTTGGACAACGTAAAAATGTATTGATTGTAGATGATATAAACGACTCAGGCGCAACTATCAACTGGATCAAAAAGGATTGGGAAAACAGTATTAAAAATCTAGTCAAAGATGACGTTGATTATGTATGGAATACTATTTGGAATCAGACTACAAAATTTGCAGTGCTATTTGATAACAGTGCAAGTGATGCAGAGATTGATGTTAACTATGCTGCCGAAGAAATTAACAAAGTAGACGACCCTAGTTGGATTGTTTTTCCGTGGGAAGAATGGTGGAGCAGATGGGATCCTAATGTAGAATTGATGAAGTAATGACTGTTACATATATGAAAGAAGGCTCACCAAAGAGCTGGGATAAAAGTTTACGTAGATATGAAATTACCTGGCCTGATGGCCGTAAAGAAATATGGAAAGACATTACTGCTCGCAACTGTCTTACAAAATATGAAAGCATGGATCCAGGCGGTCAAGGATTACAACTGCGTGAAATCACAGGCAAAGAACTTAAACTACAGAAAATCATGGAAGAAAAATGAGCGGACAAAGACGTTGGCTTAGCACTTGGGCAAGAACAGTTGGCATGCCAATAGGCATAACTGATGATGACAAGCCTGAGTTTTTACCTATCACCCAACAGAATGTAAAGATTGCACTAGGTATGAGAACCTTTTGGATAGTCTTGCATATTGTTACATGTTGTGCTATAATAATGGGTAACGGAAGGACATTAGGAATATGGTAGAAGAACAATTACCTTTTAAGTTTAAATTTGCTGAAGCTGGTATAGTTGCTCCAGTAAATACAAATATGAAAAAGCAAGGTAAACTTAGATACAGTGAAGCATTTTATTCAGTGCAAGGTGAAGGCAAGTTTGTAGGAGTGCCTAGTGTGTTCTTACGTACATTTGGTTGTAACTTTAGATGCATGAACTTTGGATTGGATCGCAGTGAAAAAATGCGTGATGAAAAACAAAAAGAAGGCATGATACACAATCAAGAAGTTCAAGGCTTGTTGGACAACAACATACATAAAAGTACAAATAGATTTGAAGATTTGCCAATTATACACACAGGTTGCGATACATATGCTAGTATCTATCCTGAGTTCAAACACTTTAATAAACTGGCTACAATAGATGAAGTTGTAGATCATCTAATTAGTTTACTGCCTGAAGGCAAGTGGACAATGGATAACGGACAGGATGTACATTTGATTATGACTGGTGGTGAACCACTGTTAGCATGGCAAAGACTGTACATTGAATTGTTTGAGCATCCGAAAATGAAGGACTTGAAAAATGTTACATTTGAAACAAATACGACGCAAATGCTTCATACTGACTTTAAAGACTATCTTGCCGATCAGGAGAGGTTTGAGGTTACTTGGAGTTGTTCCCCAAAGCTCTCTGTTAGCGGAGAACCTTGGGAGACTGCTATTAAGCCTGCAGTGGCTTGTGATTATGCTGATGTGGACGGTAGCGATATGTATCTTAAGTTTGTGGTCGCTGACCGTGTGGATATTGACGAAGCCGGTAGAGCTGTTGCAGAATATCGCAACGCAGGGATCGAGTGTCCTGTCTACCTTATGCCGTTGGGCGGTAGGAGTGAAGAATACAATCTCAACGTCCAAGAAGTCGCAAACATCTGCATGGAAAAGGGATGGAGGTTTACACCCCGACTACATATTAGCCTCTTCGGAAACGCCTGGGGAACCTAAACAAACACCACTAGAACGTGCAATGAAAGCACCTATAGATATAAAAGAATTACGTAAAAGAGGATTATAACAACAACTTGGGAGATAAAAAATGAAAGTAGGCGATCAAATAATACTAGCGGCAAAAAAACAAGCCGAAGGTGAACTAGAAGTACACAAAGCAAACATACAAGTGTACCAAACAATGCCAGCAGGTATTGGTGAACATTCAGATGTTACAGAAGCAGTAATCGAAGAATTAAACAAAATGGCCGCGGCACAAGATCGTATTGATATGATTGAAAAATATTTTAAAGGCGACTAATGTTAGATAAAATTAAACGTGCAATGGGTATAAAAGAAAAACCTGTTGAGAAAACTAAAACTAAACCAAAAGTAAAAAAGACTGATAAAGAATTAGCAACTGCCGCTGGCGAACCATATGTTGCTATTCTTAGTATGGATATTGAACCAGATAATATAAACAACGGTGCATTTGAACTAGATTGGAACGAAAAGTTTATCGCAAATTTAGTACGTGCTGGTTATCAACAAAAGCAAAACGAAGAAGAGCATGTAATTGTTGATAGATGGTTCCAAACTGTTTGTCGCAATGTTGCACTTGAAACCTATGAACAATCCCAAGGCGATCCAGAAATCCGTTATACACAAAGCAGAGATCTCGGTGACGGTTTTACTGAAGTTAAATGATTCTTTACGTTAATGGCGATTCGCACACTGCGGCCGCAGAATGTGTGAACAATCATGCATTCGCAGAAGACGACCCACAATATTGGATGTTAGGCCGTGCTCCTCATCCTGACAATCTTGAACATGGTTGGGCTAAACTTTTAAGCAACAGGCTCCATACAGGTATGATATGCGATGCAGAAAGTGCTAGTAGCAACGAACGCATAATTAGAACAACTAAACAATGGATGAAAAAGTTTAAACATGAATTGTATCGAACATTCGTTGTTATACAATGGAGTACTTGGGAACGTGAAGAATGGTTAATTGATGATACATACTATCAAATAAATGCAAGTGGCACTGATGATGTGCCCAAAAGCCATATAGATCAATACAAAGAATATGTTGCAAACATAGACTGGACAGAAAAAACACAAGAAGCTCATGCAAAAATCTATGCATTTCATCTTGATCTAAAACGTAAAAATATTAAACATATATTCTTCAACGGAAACAATAATTTTAGTAAAATAAAAAAGAAAAGAAATTGGGGTACTAATTACATTGATCCTTACGGAGAAAGCACATTCCATAATATTGTAGGTTCCAAATGCGAAACAGTAAGTCCAACAAGTTGGCACTACGGAAAAGATGGACATCGTGTATGGGCACAATTTATAACAAAATATATCGTTGACAACAAGTTAATCTAGTGTTATAATAAGTGTATTATTAACAAAAGGATTACTATGAAGTATCTATTGATTGACACTGCTAACATGTTTTTTCGTGCAAGGCATGTTGCATTTCGTGCCGCTGATCCATGGGAGAAAGTTGGCTATGCACTGCACATCAGCATGGCAGCCATTAACAAAGTAGCAAAGAAGTTTGAAGCTGATCATGTGGTGTTTTGTTTAGAAGGCCGTTCATGGCGTAAGGATTACTACAAGCCATACAAGGCTAATCGTACAGAAGCAAGAGCGGCACAAACAGAACGTGAACAAGAAGAAGATAAGTTGTTCTGGGAAACATTTGATGACTTCAATGCATACCTACGTGATAAAACAAATTGTAGTGTGTTACGTGATGCTAATGCTGAAGCTGATGATCTTATTGCACGTTTTATTGCACTACATCCAGAAGACGAGCATGTTATTATCAGTAGTGACAGTGACTTTTACCAATTGATTGATAAGAATGTAACACAATTTAACGGTATTACTGATCAGCACATATCACTAGAAGGTATATTTGACAACAAAGGCAAGCAGGTTATAGATAAGAAAACCAAAGAGCCTAAACTTTTAGGTGATCCTGAATACTTGTTGTTTGAGAAGTGTATGAGAGGCGATGCAAGTGACAATGTGTTTAGTGCATTTCCCGGTGTACGTAAGAAAGGCACTAAGAACAAAGTCGGCTTGTTAGAAGCATATGCAGATAGACATGCTAAAGGCTATGCTTGGAACAACATGATGCTACAACGTTGGACTGATCATGAGGACAAAGAGCATAGAGTATTAGATGACTACAACAGAAACAAACAGTTGATTGATCTTACACAACAACCTCAAGAAATTAAAGACCGACTAGACTTAGAGATAATTAAACAAGTAGCCCACAAAGACATCGGACAAGTTGGAAGTAAATTCTTAAAATTTTGTGGTAAATACGATTTGAATCGGCTAAGCGAACATGCAGAGCAGTATGGACGTTGGTTGAATCAAACATATCAAGGAGCATTAAAGCAATGAGTGAAACTATAGCAAGACCAATTGTAAACGGAAAGTTTTGGGTTATTAAACAAGACGAGAAGAAAATTGGATCAGTTGAAAAAGACAACAACGGTTACTTTGTTACAACTCAACAAGGCAATGCTCGATTTAAAACCATTAAAAGTTTACGTGATGTTACTAAGATATTTTTTGAAGATGATCAAGAACGCATCAAGTATCCTGAAAATCAGATTAATGGATTTCCAACAGATGTAAAACCATACAATGGCGTGTACAACATACACACACGTTTGCCAATATACACAAAGGAACGTAAATCACGTAGTTGGTATGCCGCTGGATACTACCAAATACACATTGGCAGAAAATCAAAAATGCACTTTTGTCCAAAACTCATATTATTAGAACGTTATGACTACTTTGGTCCAGTTAGGACTGCGGATGGTTTTGTTTACAAATGAGTGGACTTTACATTAGAAAGTTTATCGACCGTGTTGCACAGTGCGACGCAACTGGTGCAAAGGACTTTGTTTGGAACATGCAAGATGCAAAAAACCTACATGGTGATATTACAAAACTAATGTTAGATCTTCGTCTACTACAATCAAATCCAACACAACAACAAACACCAGAACCAGCTACAATCGAAGTTGATGGCGGAACTTGGTAGTTAACTAAGCAGTTAACCACATTATCTACGCAGTTTATGGTAAATAACTGTGGAGATAATGAAATGAGTAGACCAAAACCGACTATATTAGTAGAAGTTACTGACAAAGCAACTTATAAAACAGAACAGGTTCTTGCAAGTACTGGTATTTGGGCAGTGTACTTTGAAGGCTCGCCCATTAACCTAAAAACGTCTAACATGCTGGTACAGTACCCAGGGCCAAAGTACAAAAAAGTAAGTTTCTCGAATCCAGGACATGCTATCAGTTTAGCAAAAAAACTTAACACACAGTTTAAAACTGATAAGTTTAGTGTTGTGCTTCTTTCTCAGGGTAAGCAAGTGTACCCAGATGAGAGATAGAAAAGAAGAACTTACTAGGACGTTTATAGCACTACACTATGATGGTTCAACTGAACGTGCATCAATGGATCTAAAAACTGCACTGCATTCTTGGTGGTATAACACACGCGAAAACGGCGGAATGCGATTAACCAGTACAGGATTTAAAGTGCTTAAAGATTTAAAATTTCAATATTGGGACTTTGTTTTACCAGAAAACTATGCACGTAAAAACAAACGTGTGCTACTAGGCTTAGATCGCAAATTGGAGTTTCCATACTATTACGGACGTAAACGTTTAAGTTTCTTTGGCTCGCAAGAAGCAATGATGGCAAATCTCACAGGTGATATTGAATTATGGTTGAAAAATAATTTTGGATGATCACCCAGAAGATATAGTATGGCGTACTGTTGACCCAGATGATATTTGGGTAATGGACAAACTAATACTTTCAAGAAAACTAGGATACAAATGCGGTCCAGTAGGACAAGACGTAATCAAACCTGGTTTGTACATAGTACGTCCTTGTGTTAATATATTAGGATTAGGACTAGGTGCAAGTAAAGTGTGGTTAGACAAAGGCACTACACATTTGCCCGTTGGATACTTTTGGTGCGAATGGTTTGAAGGCATACACCTTAGTGTAGATTATCAATGGGGATCACAAAGTTTATGTGTAGAAGGAATAAAACCTCCTGATACTCTAACACATTGGAAAGAATGGCTACGCAGAGATATGCAGGTGGCATTACCTTTGCTTCTACGTAACTTGTGTACCAGATATGAATGGGTAAACTGTGAATACATCGGCGGTAAACTTATTGAAGTACACTTGAGAAATAATGAAGACTTTGCTAACAATATAAGTCATTTTGTTCCTGTGTGGGAGGGAGAATCTACAGTACCACCCAAAGGTTATTCGTATAAACACTATCCTGACATACATGGTCGAATTGGTGCATTTATAAAATAATTGACATAGTGCTTTTCTAATGTTATAATAAATTAAAAAAGGAATGCAATATGTACTTACAAACCAAAGATATTTCCCTTTACACAAAAGTTACTGGCAGACTAAAAAACGGCAGATACTATAGAGACTTTGAACAAGAACGTGCAGGTTTACAGTTACAACAATTTACTGCACAAAAATCAGCCATGGAACACAGTTCGCAAAATCAAAAAGAAATACTATGGCGTGCCGAAGCACTCAATATCCCTACAGTATTAATTACACCAAAAAGTATACAGTTTTTAGGCAATAACGATGTTGTCACAGAAGAAATAATGACAAACGACCAGTTAAAAGCATTTGATACTAGCGAAAACCATTATAGTAGAAGTCTTTGGAGATCAGAAGTAAGCAGTGATGGATACGAATGTTTAGAACTTAATTTAAACTATGAAAATTATGCAGTGCTACAAAGTGAGCAAGGATTTTTTCATTATGTAGATGGAAAGTTTACTAGAATCAAAAACAGACATAAACAGATTGAAATGTTATGGGACTATGGCTTTGCAAGTAAAAGAGGCAGGCCGTTAACAGTGGGCAGAGCTTCACACAGTGGTACCAAAGTTGAAATTATTGGATTGGTTGCCTGGTTAGAAAAATTAAGAATGCTAAACAGTGGCAGTGAAATACAGTATAAAACACAACAGATCTACAATACACTGAATAGACATTACGCCTGGCCTGAACACTGGTAGAAGGTACTAAGTACATGTATGAAACTGTTTGCCAACGACAAATTAGTTACAATACAAGTAATTTATTACATGCCAGATTATCAACAGTTGGTAAATGAATTTGTTTGGCAAACACACGACACACTACCAGACTATCCTCGTAGTGAACGTTTCATACGTTTCTGGCATACTGACATAAATGCAGTAATTAAAGAAGCATACCTTTATCACAAAAACTATTGGGGAGGTACAACCTATAGAGATGTTACTGTAATCAATTAGGTTGACAAACTGCTTTTACGATGCTATAATAAGTACATATTCACAGTTAGAACAAAGGAAAAAACTATGGCATTAATTATATTAGTACTATTATTCTCTGTAGGAAATAGCGAATTTTTTGATACAGTACAAGCACAAAAAGCAAAAGGCTATAAATGGGCTGAGCTACAGGACTGTAGAGTTGTAACCGAAGGTTTGCCTGCTATTACAATTGATAGTGTAAAAGGCAAAAGAGTTTGTTATAAGTTACAAAAATAATGCTTGAATGGTTCATAATTGCTTTTATCTCGATGCCAAATACAGACCGTATCGAGATAAAACAAATGCAGGAAAGTTTTATCAACAAAGATGCTTGTGTTAAATACATCAAAGAAACACCAGGTATCATCAATGATATAATGATTCTTGAGCCAACCAACACAGGAATGTATTTTCAGTGTCTTGATACCAAAGAAGTTGCACGTTACAAAATAAAACGACAAGCAATCTAAAGGAGGCACACTTGGCTGCAAAAAAGAACAAAGACTCTAAAGCATGGATGATACCAGAAGGTGAAAAACGTGAAAGTGCAAGTCATCATTATGTTGCACACAAAACACTTTCCATGATACGCGAAGGTAAGAAGATACGTGTAAAGAAGTACCATCCCAAACTAAAAAAGCATGTTTGGTTTATTGAATCCAAAATGCCGTCCCACAACAAACAGTGAAAATACAAATACCAGCAGAAAGCATACGTACCAGAGATGTGTTTGCCTATGCATTGGATAATTTTGATATAAAAATTGTTCATACATTTAACGACATTGAACCAGAACGTGTGCTTGTATTTTCGCATCCATTTGAAAACTATCTGCATCAAGCAATTAAACAACATGGTTTGAATTTTTACTACATAGACAATGGATACATAGGTAATCACAATTATAAAAAGCCTTGGTATTATAGAATAAGTTACAACAGTTTACAAAATACACGTGTTGGTACTTTTAAAGACAGTCGCAAACATACACTAGAACTAGATGGACGTTGGGCAGATTGGAACAGTGAAGGTGATTATGATCTATTGGTAATGCCCTTGCCAAACAAACTGTTTTCTTGGTTTGACAAAGATTACGACGCATGGCGAGAAGAAACTGTTAAACGTTATCCTGATGCAAAGATACGCGACAAACCATCAGGTAGAGCAAGTAGGCAAGAACGTTTTAAAGATATATTACCTCTGATTCAAAACAGTCGCAAAGTTATAACACATCATAGTATGGCGGCAGTAGAAGCACTATGTTTGGGAAAGCCAGTAGAAATACTAGGCGAAAGTGCAGTTCAACATTGGCAGAATAAGAGTAATTTTGATAGAACAGATATGTTAGAACATATAGCACACAGTCAGTTCAGCAGAGACGAATTTGCAAATGGAACTGCATGGAATGTTACAATGGAATATCAACAATGATTTATGCAATGTGGTATGTATTTGGTATACTTACAGTATTGGCCCTGCCTTGGGCCGCACGTAATAGCGAAATGCTAAAGTTTTTAAGCACCTGTGTAGGTTAATATGTGCGGAATATTATTAGTTAAAAGCAAACAGGAACTGCCGTTAGAACTGCATCTAAAAGCACTTGCAGTATTTCAAAGCAGAGGTCCAGATCGCACAAGATATCAATATAAAAATAATATTTTTATTGCACAGGTTGTGTTGCATATCACTGGCACAGATGATTACTACAATGCTGACCATAAAAATTTTCTTGCCTACAACGGTGAAATCTACAACTACAAAGATTTTGGCAACTATAGCAATGATATAGAATTTGTCGATGACTGTGTAAATTATAATGCACGTGCCTTAGCACAAGGATGGGGTCCATGGGCATGGGCCTGGACAGATGGAATCACAGTACGGTATGGTGCCGACCCACAAGGTGAAAAAACACTTTATCAATATAAAGATAATGATATTCTTATTGTGTGTAGTGAAGTTGCACCAATACTTGAATATAAACGTATTGCTAAAATACCAACTGTGTACACTACAAGGCACTGGACAATGCTTGAACAAACACCTTATGAAGGAGTATCACGTGTGATACCTGGATGGGAGTATATCAACGGCACTGTGGCTCAACCTATTGATATGTTGTGGAATTGGATAAAACCTATTAGTTGTACCTATGATGAAGCACAAGAAGAATTTAATAGTCTGTGGAAGAACACAATTAAAACAATGACACCTGACTGTCCAGTGGCACTTACATACAGTTGCGGTTTGGATTCCAGTATCATACTCAGTCATTTAGACAATGCGGAGTTGTACACAACCAACATGATGGGAAAAGATCCAATTGTTGATCACATAGAAGACTTTCTAACTGCTGATGAAATGTCAAGACTAAATCAATTACACATCACTGAAGAATGCTGGGCTGAATACTTTTGCGACGTTATCAAAAGAACACAGATGCCTGTGCAAAGTTGGAGTTTTGTTGGCCAATGGGCTATTGCCAAACATTGTGAACAACGTGTGCTTTTTACTGGTGTTGGTGCCGATGAACTGTTTGGAGGTTACGATGTATATCAACGTATAAACTTCAAAAATGACAGTCCATATAGTCGAGAGTCATCACTGTGGCAATGGTGCATGGATAGTTACAATGGCCATAGAGGACAAGCAACACTGCTCGCAGACTACTGGCATCAAATTAGCGGGTGCGATACAAGAGGTGTTGATACTATTGCAGGTGCATTTGGTATAGAAGCACGTAATCCTTTTCTTGCAAAACCAATACTAGAATTTGTTTTAAATTTGCCGTTTCAATACAAAGTAAATTCTGTGCCAAAGCCACTAATACGCAATCTTTTTTTACAACGTTGGCAAGAATCCCATATATGGCCCAAAAAAGGATTTAGCGGGCACTGCAATGATAGCCTGCCGTATCTAAATATTACTGTAAGTAATACTGATAGAGATACACAATGGCGTGATGCAGTGATTAATACGTTTTATAAAGATTCCAATCAACCTTTGTTGAAAACCAGTCTAGAGAAAACACTACCAATGGGTGTTCTTTAAGATAGTTTTTTATAAGGTTTACACATAAATCCTCTGCTGGCATTACTGTACCAGTCTTTTGACTATTGTACTCGTACCATTCAATACCATAAGGAGCCTCAGCGTCGGTGAATCTAAAAAGAAATTCCTGTCCAACTTCTGCTCTACAAATTTCTGCAAACTGCTCAAAGTTTTGGATGTAAGGCAAATGTTGAAACTTTTCAGCATAACGACTGTGTGTTGATATAAATGTATCAACTGAATCTATTTCAGGAATTACTTCAAGGCAACGCAGTCTACTTTCACCGTTGTTTATTTGATACTGTTCTTCACCAGTGTAGGTAAGCAACATAGGTTTGACAATACCTTGTTCTCGAATATCTTGTATCCACATATTAAGTTTTACAAGATTTGCAATATCATAAAAATTTTGTTGATTTTCCGTAAAGTCTATAGTTCGCTGATTTGCCCAATTACATAAGTCTTGCAATTTTTGTTTATAATATATCGCACCTTTTGGCAAACCAGGTTGATAAAATAAACAATGTTCACCATTGTGTTCACTGTATACTATCGGATCTATATCATTATCATATGATGCCTCTGTGTTTGTATACTTCTTTAAAGGATTATCCCAGTAATTAGGCATATTGATTCCAATCTATTTCTTTAGTAAACCAATGTGGTGTAAAAATTACAGTATTCTGTTCGAGATAGTTACGCATTACACGTTCACACCATTCCATAGTTGGGTGAGCAGGAGTTAGGTTACTTTCATACTTGTATTCATATATGCCAATTTTTGAACCTTTATGAGAGTGTGTGAACTCAAATTTTGATCCTATAGGTGTTTTCAGTATGTCTGTAAACTGTTCAAAGTTTTCTATTTTTGGCAGATCAAACTGATGTGCATGGTCCTTATGTGTTGTAATAAAACTTTCAAAGTAAACCAACTCAGGCAAAAGCTCACTGGCCCGCATGCGATTTTTGCCACAGTGTGCATATAATTTCTCACCAGTATATGCTAATAGCATAGGCTTTACTATGCCTGTTTCTTGTATGCTTTTTACGTAGACATGTAACTTTACAACACTGGCAATACGAGCAAGATTTCCCCATATATTTTTGTCAGTGTTTAACCAATCGCATTGTTCCTGCACTGTATTACCATAGGAGATTCTTGACTTGTGTACTGCACTATCATACAATAGCACATGATTGCCGCCATGAGAACACTCAATAATAGGATCAGTGTCCACCGGATGAGGTAAAACTGTTTGAGTACAGGAAATTTTTGGGGGCGGCCAAGGTATCATATAATTACTTAGTGATGCAAAAAAGTGATAGCAAATATACGCCAGTCAACACCCATAAACAGTTTCTTGCTGAAGAAAAACAACAAACTGATGGAATATGGATCAGTAGAGATAAAGAACAAACCACAATTAAGGATCTAAACGATCACATACTTGGTTGTGGCTATGATGTAGCAACAGTAAATCACGACAATTATGGATATCCTACTGTGTTTACAAAAGATAATAAAACACTTGCATGTAGGGTGGTTGATTTAGTAGAGGATGCAGATATACAAATAACAGATAATCATCCTCTAAAACCCACTAATGGCAAGAGAATAAGTGTGCTACCAGAGTTTTGGGGCCAGTGGCGTTTTGAGCCAGAGTATATAGATCGGCCTGCCTCAGTCAGCTATAATTGTTTTATGAATCGCCTACGCGGAGACAGAGATAGAGTGTTTGAGTTACTAAAAAAACGTAATATACTTGATTATGGACTTGTTAGTTACCTTGACAAAGATTACGATACTGTGAACTCTCATGGCACCTTAGAACAGTGTATAATAGATACCAAAGTTAGTTTAATATTAGAAACATACACACGTGATGAGACCATAGTGTTCAGTGAAAAGATATTTCGTGCATTACAATTACCACGTCCATGGTTGTTGTACTGTTCTCCTTTTAGTATTGAACTACTTCGTTCTCATGGATTTGATGTGCTAGATGATTATGTAGATACCGATTATGATATCATTACAAACCATTGGCAAAGAATGGATGCAATAGTTGACCAACTAGAAACATTTATTAATCGCCAGTACACACCTAGGGATTACGAGCGTTTTAAGCAGGCTGCAACACACAATCAACATTTGTTAGCCAGTTTACTCCACAGTTGGCCTGAAAAACTAAAGACTGTGATGTCATGCCTAACGCCTTAATACTTGGTTGTTCACATGCCGCTGGTGCACTTATGCATGAAGATCCAGAGTATGGAGCACTTAACAGTTATCCTATGAGATTAGCATACATGCTTGGTTATGTTCCTTACAATCATGCAATAAGCGGCGGATCAAATGATGCTATGTTTCGTATATTTACTGAACAAATGGACAACTATGATTTGGTAATAGCCTGCTGGACCGGCATGGATAGAGGTGAATATTATCATCCAACACACAAGCAGTGGATACCAATAAACTACGGAGAAGGTGAAAGTTTTGTACGTAAATCAAGCCCTGTGCTTGAACAAGGTGTGCCAATTGGGAAACACATTAAAGATAAAAAAATGTATGAAGACTATGGCAAAAAGTGGCTTGCCATAGAAGGCAATGAACAACGCGGATTCAACAATAGATTGAAAAACATACTGGCATTGAATAGTTTAGCAAAACACAAAGGTATTAAGACAATAAATTTGGATAGTTTTCAAGGACAACATGAAAGACGTGATAAGCCTTTTCAATGGCCAGCAGAAGTTTACAGACCATTAAATGGGCCACTCAATGAGTTTGTTAATTATTGTAAAAGACGGAAATTTCCTTGTGAACCTAGAGGGCATTTCTTCCGCCCAGCACATTTACATTACGCCGAATACATCAAACAGAAACTTGATAACACCAGGAGCCCACTCAATGATTGAACTACAAGGCCCAACATACAAATACAACGGCGAACGACTAGAAAAGCCAGAAATAATTTTTATAAATGATCATTGCTTTGATGAAGAGGATCAGTGCTTTCATGTAAAGACACTTTTAGATAATAGCATTTGCGACCCAAAATTGCACACTGTGATATTTGATCACATCTTACATGATGATGCATTGTCAGACTACAATTTAATTTATTTTCCAATCTTCCTAGCAAGTGAATGTCAAGAGTTTATAGAACAAGATATCGATCCAAGTTGGGGCCGTCGAACCCGTATCTTTAATTTTTCAATCAATAAACCTCGTATACATAGGAAATTTTTATTACAAGAAATAGAACGTTTAGGACTAACAAGTTACAGACACAGCCTTGCTTGGACACACAATCCAATAAACAGTATACCAGTAACTGATTTTAAATTTGGTCCTGAGACTGTAGAAGACTTGGGTATAAAGAATGGCAGTTTTAAAAACGCAGAAACATATCACAAACTTCTTAGGCCCAACTTTCAAAGCACTTGCATTAGCATTATCACTGAGCCATGCTTTTATGAAAAGGAAGCATTAATTACAGAAAAAACATTTATGGCTTTTATGGGAGGTACTATTCCAATTTGGTTTGGTGGTTGGAAAAATGCACAATCATTGACTAAATTAGGTTTTGATGTGTTTGAAGATATAGTTGATCACAGTTATGAAACATTAGAAGATCCATATGAAAGATGTACGCAGTCATTAGAACGTAATTTGCATCTATTTGATTTAGACAAAATGAACAAGATAATCGTAGACAATCAGCATCGATTACAATATAATCGTGACATGTTGATGTCGAATCCTTTTTTGCAAGAATGTTTTAACCAAGTTCGTAAAAGTGCGGAACCACTGCGTAGTAGTTTGTTACGAATAATGCCTGCATTTAGAAACAACATGTTTCAAGAGCAGGTTGTAGAATTCAGACGGTTATCGTAATGGATTTTTTTATAAACAGTTTATATCGTTATACAGGCGAAGTTTTAACAGAACCAACAAACATATTTGTAACAGATCATCACTATGACGAACTAAATGATGTTTGGCCACTACAACAACTGTTAGATCGAAGTACCTGCGATCCAGAGGAGCATACTTTACATTTTGACATGCTCGTACATGATGATCGATTTGCACAGTACAATCCAATATGCGAACCATGGACCATGGAATGGCTACAAAGTGAATTTGAAGAAGAAAATATTGTACCTGACTGGACAAACAAAACTGTGCCATTTAACTTTATGATTAACAAACAGCGTCCACATAGAATTAAACTACTAAAGATGATTGAGGATGCACAGTTAACCGACTTTACATACAGTTTGCCTTGGCTTAACAACCAATATAGCAATGTAAAGCCAACCAACTATATGATAGGCACAGAAATACAATTGGAAACTAGCATAAGATTCGGAAGTATACGTAATAGTACAACCTATAAACAATTATTGCAAAAGAATGTGTTCGAGCCAAGTTGCATTAGCCTCATTACAGAACCTACCTACATTGAAAAAGAAGCACAGTTGAGTGAGAAAACAATAATGGCAATTTATGGCGGCACTATTCCAATTTATGTTGGCGGCTGGCGAAGTGCTGATGCATTGCGGATACTAGGATTTGATGTTTTTGATGATATAGTAGACCATAGTTATGAAACATTAGAAGATCCCTGGGATAGAATAACACAAGCATTTGAGTTAAACATCGAGTTGCTTAAAGGCTTTACAATTTCAGATACAATACTACAACGAATGCAATGCAATTTGGATCTATTAACAGACGGAGTTTTTAGAAAAGCATTAAAGCATTTTGAAGGAATAATGTGGCCCAATCAATGATTATAAACAGTAGTAATAGCTGGAGTAGTTTAAAAGAGGTATGGCTTGGTGATGTTTATCCAGCTGATTGGTATGATCATTTGTCAACACCAGTGAGAGATGCATTTCGTACTATCACTGAAATTACCAAAGAAGACCTCGACATAATACAAACTACCATTGAATCGTTTGGAGTGCATGTTCGCAGACCAACCTATGACAACATTGATTCATTTATAGATACATACACAGGGCAATTAATTAAGCCTCAAATTACACCAAGAGATCAATTTGTTACACTGGGCAATAAATTAATTGCACATAAATGGCATACAAAAGCATGGGAATCGGTGTTAGAAGAATATAAACTTGATACTGAATGTAGTGTTATTCTAACTGATAATGTAGCATTAAACGGTGCAAATGTTATACGGATGGACAAAGACCTTATAATCGATACTCCACACGGCAAACAGATGAATGATGATTTTCTGTCAGATTACAATGTAACTATTGTAGACAACGGTGGACACCTAGATGGATGCTTTGCTATACTTAAACCAGGACTATTGATTGCAACTAATTATTTTACTAGTTACGATGAAACTTTTCCTGGATGGACAAAGATCTATGCGAGTAATCCAGAGTTTGAACAACAAGATTTTGCTTACAATGGTAGATGGTGGATTCCAGATGAAAACATAAATGACAATAAAAGTTTTGGAAAACATATTGAACAACACGCAGTAGACTGGGTAGGCAATTATACTGAAACCTATTTTGAATTAAACTGTTTGGTCATCGACGAACAAAATGTAATAATGTTAGGTAGTAATAAAAACTTAGAACGAGAACTAGCCAAACACGATATACAAGTTCATTGGGTTCCATTTCGTACCAGAAGTTTCTGGGATGGTGGTATGCATTGTCTAACAGTTGACATACATAGAAAATGATGTCAACGGTGTTAAAAGATTGGTTATGGTGGTACAAACAACAAGCACCGAAGTATGGATATATCAGCAGTGTATGGACTGCTTACTTTAATGCTCGCCATTTCAAAAGAGACGGAACCTACAGAAAGGCCACATATGAAGCCTAGAGATTACATAGCACTGCATCTATTGAACTGTGTGATATGTGCAATAACAATTGGTGTACTTTATAATATATATTTTGGTTGACTTCTGCAATATTTGTGTTATATTAAACACATAATAACAAAGCAGGTTGTATTAGGTTATACCGGTTACGTTGCATTAAACCAGACAGCGAGCACTTGCACACCGACTGTCGGCCTGCACTATTAGAAGGAATATTAAGATGGCACCAAATCCACATTACGTAAATATGTTAATCAACATTGGCATATTCGGTTTATTAGTTTACGTTGCAATAAACGTATAAAAGAATGGACTGTTAGCTCAGCTGGATAGAGCATCTGGCTACGAACCAGAAGGTCGGGAGTTCGAATCTCTCACAGTTCACCAAATTAAAGAGGACAAGTGTTACGGTAGCACGAGTGGCTCCAACCCACTAAGCCAGGGTTCGACTCCTTGGTCCTCTGCCAAAACGTGCCTTGGTATGGCTAGTATAGGCTAGTATCCTATACGATGAAGGGAACTTACCGTCCCAATCAATCTACTCGACGGAAGTATGTCCCGGCACGGAACATGTCGTAGGTAGGGTCGAGAGAGTCTACCGTTCGATTATCTAGAGTAAATAGTTTTATGGAAACAGTTGAAATATCATTTTTCTTATCTTCAACAGACTATCGTTGCAATTTAGGATTTGAAGTATATCACAATGAACAAAAAGTTTTCAACACTGAACATGTAGCACAACACACGCCGATAAGTTTCGTAATTGATGCAAACCAAGGCACACACAAACTTACGTTTATAATGAAAAACAAAACAGATGCACACAAAGATGCATGTTTACAGATAACAAATCTTATGTTTGATTGTATAAAACTTGAACACACATTCTTAGAACATTGTGCATATCAGCATGACTTTAACGGAACACGCGAGCCTGTAGAAGAATCATTTTATGGAGATATGGGTTGCAACGGTAAAGTAATATTTTGCTTTGATTCGCCTATACATTTGTGGCTAATTAAAAATATGTAATTAGTCATTCCAATTGTATTCAAAATACAGTGTAACAATTTCATTGGAAAACCAAACAAGTATCAGTATAAAAGGCAACAGTATAAAAAACAGTATTGCCAACAAACGACGCACTGGCTTTGAACGTTTTTCCCACCAGTGTACTGCTATTTTAATGCCTGACTTTATTTTGTCTGTTATCCAATCACCAATTACGTAACGTACAAGTCTTACAACTATTAACACTGGTGACATAATAACATCTATAAGCAATAGTGTAACATCAACAACCACATCTATTGTGTGATCAACTGTCCATTTCTCACGCCAATTTTGCCATTTTGTTTTAATTTTATCAAGCATGAAAATACTTATCAATAAATATTAGCATGTTAGAAGCAGTACAATTAGATTACGACTACGATATATTCACAAAGGCTGACTATAGTGTTCATAGTGGCAGTTGCATATCACATCAAGTGCATGAACTAAAAGACATACATGAAAAGTTTGGTGGCTTTCCGGACAGCTACGACATGGGCAATACATTAATTAGACAACTATGGTGGACCAGAGAACAGGTTGACTTTGACGAACTAGGTAATAAACTTGGCATAGAAGTTGTAACCGTTAGTAGTATATTACAACCGCCTGGCAATGTTATTCCTGTACACAGAGATACATTCTTTCAAATTAAACGTGCCTATCCTGATGACACAAGACTTAAAGTAAGAGCCAATATGTACTTGGAAGACTGGCATGTAGGCGAGTACATACAGTATCAAAAAGACAATGAATGGCACAACAGTACTCATTGGAGTGCTGGCGATGGATGGATATGGGATAGCAATCATTTACACCTTAGTGCCAATGCAGGAATGCAAGACAAGTATACACTACAAGTGTCGGGCTTTTTAAAATAAAGGTTGACAAAGCACTGATTTAGCCATATACTGTATATAGAGTTAGAGGATAATTAAGTGTATAGAGTTACAGGCTATTGGCGTGATACAAAAATTGTACAATATTTCTACAATAGATTTGATGCAATTGATTTCAAAGACATAGTTGATGCCAATTATCCTTTAAATGTAACATTTGAAAAAGGAGTATATCCAGTGAAAGAATGGATAGTAAGCAGTTGGAATGTAATTATGGATGACAGAAGAAATCCACTAAGTGCTATTCCAGATACCAACGTTAGACACATGGTTATGCAGGTACTTGCATGGATGTGGTGCATTATTTTTAGCATGAGTCTTGGAAGTGTTACAGTATTTGCATATACCGCAGTAGCACATACATTATTGATTGCAGGAATTGTTGCAACAGTAGCCATCTTTGAAACTGCTAAACGCAAGCCAGGTTTCTTTTTAGATACATTATATCATACACCAAGCAGAAGCAGAGGCTACATGTGGGTGAATGGCAAAAAAGTTAAATTAGACGATAACGACCCAGGAGGCGAACATGAATAAGATAGTAATTGGTGCTATTGTAGCGGCAATTTTAATTGCTGTTTTCTTTCAACAGGCAAGAGCTGATACAGTTAATGCACGTATACAAGATCATTACAAAAGTGTAGTACAACAAACACCACACAACCAACAGGTGTGTAGTGAAGTATATGTTCCAAATAGAAATACAGTAGGTCCGGACAATATGCTAAGTGGTGCAATCATTGGTGGCATTATCGGAAACAATGTAACTAAAAATCTACCCGACGGTGGTACTGCAGGTGCTATCATTGGCGGTATATTAGGTTTACAAAATGAGCAAAATGCAGGTGGTAGTTACCAAACCAGATGTAGCACACGAACTACATACACAGAAACACAAAAGTCAGTGTATTCGCATAGCACTATTACCTTTACAGATAATAACGGCACAAGACGTACAATAAAATTCTACAAGTAATATGCCTTTTATAGGTTGACAAACACAATATGTTGTGTTACTATTAAGTATAAAGTTAGAAAATGAAAGGACTTTAATATGGAAAAAGTAAAATACATTGTCAAAGGATTAGGTGCAGTTTTCGCAGGTGTAGTCGTAATGTTAGCACTAGGATATGGTTTGGTTACAATTGGTAGAGCATTTGGCTTAGAAGCTGAACATGTTACAGGTGGTGTTGTTGTGCTTATCGCACTTGGCATGATGGTTTTTTGGTTATCAGAAGATTACGAATTAAAAAAACTTAAAGACAAATAATGAACGTGTTTGTTATTTTTGCCCCCGGATTAGGAGGCAACCATTTAGCAAATATGATAGCCACAGACCCGAGATACTATTCTCGGGCTTCTGTTGAGCAGTACAAAGGCACCACAAAATATGCACACTATAGTGGGAATAAAAATCTCACACAGGTCACAGTAGAGTCTACAGATTGGAATGTGTTGTGCGGACACTTTGGAGAACTTTATTGGTTTGATAAAACGCCCTTTAAACAAAAACAAGTAGTGATTGTTGAAATTCCAAAAGATAAAAGCAGTTTAGCATACAAAAGATTTCAAACCTATAATAAAGTGTTACCTGACTATATTGTAGAAGAACAAAGAAGTTTGTACACACCTGGTCCAATCGAAAGCATATGTGGTATTTCAGATCATTATACCATTCCAGCAGAAAAAATAATTACGGAGCAACCTCCAATAGAATTATTACAAGCAATGACATATCAAATCGACGTAGATCTTTGTACTGCAATGCATAAAGAATGGATTAAAACCAATCTAGATCTTGTTTAGTATACACACTATCCACCAGTTGCCAGTTGTGTTGTGCAACGTTTGGTTTATCAAATTCAGCCGATCTAAAATCTCTAAGTGATTTCGTACTGAAATCGCTAGGTTGTGTGATGTTACTTAAAACACAGTCTTCACTTGCAACAATCTCTCGTGGTTGTATGTGCTTATGCTTGATAAGATCACAAGCATGACCCCATCCTACAGGATCTCTTTTTACTCCGGTATCCCATCCTATGCCAAAATAGTGCAATCGTTCAATGTGTGCAAAAGTGTAATTAAGTAAATATTCTATTTGCCAACCATCCCATACTAACAGTCTCGGTTTACCGTTAAACTTTTGTTGCACAATTAAATTACTCGCAGTTGCATATCCTGTACAGGATCTCTGTGTAAATGCCCTTCTTACCCAGTCAACTCCGCATTCATCTACAAATATCTGTTTACTGTTTTGATACCAATCCTCAGGTAATACACTCAAATGATTAGCACTGAGCCACACTGTTTCAATGGCACTGTCACGATATATTGTATTCAATATACGTTCATAGCATTGTACAATGGTTGGATTATGTGTGTGTTCTTCCCAACAACCAATAATTATAGCCGCAGTTTTCATCAAAATACTTATTGACTTATCACTATACTGTGTTATAATTAACTTACAATGCAGAGTGTGTAAATGGTAATTAGTGAAAAAGTTGCAACAGTGTTGCAAGGATTATTACAGCCTAACTGCAAAGAGCACGGGGGCCATAGCCTCTATAGAA